>Ga0247810_10000039_pt1 | contig 224374 bp, 208 predicted proteins | sample UWRJL119311C1_FD_179918 | JGI IMG/M metagenome (GOLD analysis project Ga0247810, IMG submission 179918) | Plant litter microbial communities from Arlington Agricultural Research Station in Wisconsin, United States - UWRJ-L119-311C-1 | ecosystem: Environmental > Terrestrial > Plant litter >...
ACATGGCAGTTATGCAAGAGAAGATGCCACAGTGTACCTCTGAATAATAGTTTATGCCAGGCGTTGGTAGCATTGGGCGGCGGCGGCGTTTCGAGGGAGAAAACATGCCACGGCAGTGGAGGGGAATCAATTGTATTGTCTGTATTCTATATTGCATAGCCTTTCTCGCCGGGCTGCCAATGATTTCAAAGATTTTGCAGCCGTGTGCTTTGTCTTGCCGTCTGGCACCGATGTGATGCGTGGTGTATTGCTTTCCCTCCCGATCCTTTGTCAGTGATGGTCACACTTCCTAGTCGTATAGTTTGCCTACCTGTCAGCACCCGACATGACATGGGGATGTTATTCGTATCGTACACACCTACCGTATACATCCAGTATACATACATATTGACGTTCACGGGGGATGCATCAGGTCCTACCAGCCAAGCATGCGGGAGGTCTCTTGCTATTTTGTGATGGGCGTCGCCAACACATCCCTCATCATCATCATCATCACCTTGCATAACATACCGCGACAGATTGGTATTCTCTGAGTTGTATGCGAAAACATCACATGTATGTATGTATGCTACCTAACAAAAAAAAAAAGACAAAAGAGAAAAAGAAAAGAACGGAACGGAAAGAAAGCAGGACGAATACAGATTGTTTTGCGTTGAGAGGTTTGTGCGTGGACGAGGATGTGTATGTGTATGTGTATGTGATTGTATGTGATAGTATATGATTGCATGTGATGTATGTGATTGATGTATGTATGCACGCATGAATAATAATGGGATGGTTCACCGGTCTTTACCCAGACCGATGCCAAGCGACGCGATCATTGAAGCTTTTTTTTTACGGTAAGTCTAGATTCATTCACTCAATTACGGACTTACGGTATACGGTATACGCTTTACGCTTGGTCGTAAAAGTATATTTACATATATAATTATATATATAGTTATATATACTTTGGCGTTCTCCTGCCAGCTGACACTCCTTTGGGCGCCATCGGGACCAATTGAGAATTAATGTTGTTGGCTCATTGATATTTATTCACGAACCCGAATCATTTCCCCCGTTCAAGCCGTCAGCGCAAACACAATTGATTGATTGAGTGATTGCATTGATTACATTGATTGCATTTCTGGGCTGAATGGTTATTATAAAAAGAGATAAAAAAAAAGATGCCCAGCCGAGAAATCCCGGGAAATACGCTTGCGGGAGGGGATGGGATACGCTTGCTTATTTACTGCGACGAGGGAAGTGCTGCTGCAGGGTTGGAAAATGCTTGGAAAATGCTTGGGGGGGTTTTTTTGGCACCGGCTTCCTCTTCTTCCTTTGCGCTGCTGAACTTTAAAAGACTCGACCCGTTTCCCCAGATTCTTTTTCCTTTCCTCTGCTCAATCCAGTAAAATCCCAGGTATATCACCGACCACTTCCCCTCGAGCCCAGAACTACTTTCAAACTGGTATCGCTGGGGCCAAGTTCGGGTTTGACAAAGTGCTGACCTGCATAACATAATAACCCTTCCGACCAGACGGCCACGACGGGGACAGCGTCCGGGTAATCTTTTGCTGTTGCAGGTCGATTATCCGAAAACACCGACCGAAAAGGAAGAATTGTCGTCATCTCTTTGTCTCGGTCTCTCTAATAAATCACCCCGTTGGAATACCGTAGTGGAAACCACCTTAAATACCTACTAATACTCCCCAAATATAATACGTGGACAAAAATGAATTGTCCTTCGCGAACCGACGAGCCAGAAGGCACAGGCATGAACCAGTCGCCTCCCTCGCTGGCAGCCGCGCTGACCACGAGAGCTGACCTCAATGGCATGGCCAACTCGCGAGTGTTGCGGCGAAGTGATGAAAGAGAACCCGAGCGGCTCGAGGAGGGGATTGAAGGAGATTCGCCCGATGGGAACGGAATGATCAAAGAGGGGATGGTGGTAGGCGGGGATGGACCGCCTGGGGGGAGGAGGGAGAAGGGGAGGGTGGCGAGGAAGTTGGTGGACGCACGGGATGGGCTGAAGAAGTTTCTGAGGTTTCTGGGACCGGGAATGATGGTATGTCTACTTGTTCCTCTGTGCTTGGTCTCAGAGAAGGGGAGTTTTAAGAAATGAGGACCATCTGACATGGGGACATTTTACAGATTGCGGTAGCGTACATCGATCCAGGAAATTACTCTACCGATGTTGCAGCCGGTGCTTCGTATCAGTTCAGACTGCTGTTCATCGTCCTGATGTCCAATATTTTTGCTATTTTTCTGCAAAGTTTATGCATCAAGCTTGGAAGTGTGTCTGGCTTCAATCTAGCGGAAGCATGTAAAGAGTTTTTGCCTTGGTGGCTGAACATTTTTCTGTATATCATGGCTGAAGCTGCTGTAAGTCTATGAAATAGACCTTGGTTCTCGCTAATGTACTGACAATATTGATTCTAGATCATCGCTACGGACATTGCAGAAGTCATTGGAACAGCAATTGCAATCAATCTCCTAATCCCACAGATACCCCTAGTCGCAGGCTGTGCGCTTTCGATTTGTGACGTTCTTCTTATCCTACTCTTTTACAACCCCAATGGATCAATGAAAGGCCTCAGGGTGTTCGAACTATTCGTCGCAGCATTGGTCTTAGGTGTAGTCATATGTTTCTGCATCCAGTTATCACTTATTGAAAACACATCTGTTGGACAAGTCTTCCGAGGCTATCTCCCGTCCTCCGCAGTCGTCGAATCGCAAGGGTACGTTCCCCTCCGAAACACCTTTCAACACAGCTAACACCTCACAGTCTCTACCAAGCCTGCGGCATCCTCGGCGCAACCGTCATGCCACATTCCCTCTACCTAGGAAGTGGCATCGTTCAGCCCCGTCTCCGGGCATACGACCTTCAACACGGCATTACATCCCAACCATCTAACAGCACCGCCAGTCTCGACCGGCCTTCCACGGACAAAGAAACATATTATCCGTCCCTCCCAGCCATAAACTACTGCATGAAAATGTCCATCATCGAGCTGTCGATCTGTCTCTTCACATTCGCCCTCTTCGTCAACAGCGCTATTCTCATCACCGCCGGCTCGGCCCTGTACTCTGGACCGGACACGCCCGTTGCTGACGCTGACCTCTTTGGAATTCATCGCTTGCTTGCTTCAAACATCACGCCGGCAGCTGGGACCGTTTTTGCATTGGCATTGTTGATGAGTGGAATTAGTGCCGGGATCGTGTGTACGATTGCTGGACAGATGGTCAGCGAAGGTGCTTTGAACTGGTCTCTAAAGCCATGGCTTCGTCGTCTGATCACTCGATCCATCAGCATTACACCCAGCATCATCATTGCTGGCGCGGTAGGTAAAGAGGGCTTATCGGCAGCACTAAACGGGAGCCAAGTTGCACTCAGCGTGGTGTTACCCTTTGTATCCGCGCCTCTGATCTACTTTACATGCCGGAACAAATATATGACTGTAAGACCGCACGAGACGGTCATGAATGGAGATGGGGAGATTACAGAGCAGAGAGAAGGAGTGAAAATGAAGAACAATTGGGTCACTGCTACTTTCGCCGTGGCTATCTGGTTGATCATCAGCGTGATGAATGTAGCCAACCTGGTGCTTTTGGGCAAGGGGCAGTAGAGGTGCCCTAGCAAGCAAAGAGCATGTAAAAAGTATGGCTGCTAGATGGGGATATGAAAGGCCATCTCTTTTCTCTTTCAGAAAGAGATATGTTTTTATGTTAATAGCTAGCTGGCTTTAGATGATGAGAACAGCTTTCGGAAACTTGCAGATACATATCTTTCTTCAGATAACTAGTGAATAAAAAAAAAACCATATCTTAACCCATTTTTACAGAACGTACAGCGCTTAATCGAAAACAGAAAAGTGATAAGTATTTGCAAACACCACAAAATCCATTGCTTATTTCTATCCCCGATTAGGAAGGTATGGCATGACAAAAAAGGCATGAAATGAAATCATGAAGTCATGGAGTCATGAGGTTATGGTTATGGTTGTGGAAAATAAACAATGTGGTATTAGATAATGGATTCGGAAGAATTCGGGAAAGGGGGGGCGGTTGACGGGAAGAGAGCATGACCTATGTTTTCCTTTTCCATTTTTTAAATTTTAAAAAGTCATGTGATTGTGAGCTTTAGCGGTGATATTTAACAGTGTTTAGTAGTTAGATGTTTACAGGACAGGACATGCTATATACTGTAAGGCGGGAAACGCTTTCTAGAGTAGTTACTTGCTAAATAAAGTTATTGACTGTTGGAGTTGAAGGTGAAGTGGTGGTGCTTGCGCAATACACTTTCTTGTCGCTGATGGAAATTCCAAGTCTGAAGAAATTCGTATTTTGATATACATACTGAAGACGGTTTATATCTTCTTTGGATTAAAACCCCCCCGCGCCCCCTGTATTTTCTTAAAATGTAAGATATACCGCCCGCTTCGCGCTACCAAAATGATAACCGGAAGCGAGATCATCCCCTGAATTGAGCCTCGTGGTCCAAATTATATGAGCTTCTATGTCCTTTGACATTTCTAAATCGCTTCAACTAAATGTTTTTGAAATGTATTATACAAAGCTCAGGACCCCTGATCCAAACTTGTAAAAGCTTCATAAGCCTACAGTTCATGTGAGGATGATGAAGTGGAGAAGTGCATGTGGCAGCTTTTGTACCATAATGTAATTGGCGAAACATACACTGAAGCCTGTTCAGCCTGTTCAGCCTTGCAGTCAGCCAGCAACGAAACTTGATATAGTATTGCTTCTTTTCCATAGCTGGTAAGTTGAATAAAAGCATCTCCAACAATTCGTTGCCCAAGGATGGATTTTGCAGCTGGCGTAGGCGGCTTGCTCTCGCTCTCCATCACGTTATGCAATGGCATCGTGAGCTACTATCAATCTTGGTCGTCTCAGGAAGTGAGCACTTCCCAAGCGCTACGGTGCGTAAGCGACCTGGAAGAAACTTTGAAGCTGTTCCATGCAACTTTGACGGAGATATCAGAAGCGCAAAACAATGCGGCACCTGTGAACCACCTCAAGGTGTTGCAAACACATTTGGAAGACGGCGTGCAGAAATTAGGTCATATACTCAACGAATGCAGACCCAATAAACCGCCAAAGAACAAGGCTGAGCGCACAAGGCTGATATTCAAGAGAGCCATCTATCCCTTTAAAACACAGACTATAGAAGAGCTTCAAAGAACCGTAGAAACCTTGAAGGCAAATCTTGCTTTGGGGAACGATGCACTTCAGCTGTGAGTTGGCGCATCCACCTGCTTTTTATGGGGAAAGCGTACTGACCAAAAAAGCCACTTGACGTCCAACCTTTTCAAGAGACATGACAATATTGAGCAAACTTTGAATGCTCTCCTCGCGCATTCTCGCAAAAATGAGACGGTCTTACAAAGCATTGAGACTGCAAATGCAAGTACTCACAATAGAGTTGATCAAGTCGGGACGCAGCTCCAGCGGCTGCAGGAAGTAACTCTCTACACGCCAACATCAATGATAAATAATGAATTACCTCCTGCTTATACCACCATAACCCAACTCAGCAATCGATCAGGTTCTCAGGCAGATGAAATCTCGGCTTTGACCAAGCTTATTGAAATGAGCTTCTCTGAGACTTTCCAAGAGATGGCCAATAACCGTTCATCTCTAGGCGACACGCTCAGCCCAGCAAATATGCTTGCTACTATGATTATCCAGAAACCTTCTATACACAGAGCAATCTGCTCTCAAACCCTTGAACAGTCAGCTCGAATGGGACTATGTAAGTGTCGTCGGCGTCCCTGGAAGAAGCGCCAACAGCGCCAACTCGGTTTCTTGAGCCTCTTCGGAGAGGAGCAAGACATCAGTAGCCATTCTCGGAGCTGCCAATTTTTCAACAAATCTAATAAAGAGAGTTTGTATGGTGTAAGAATAGGAAACTTGAAGTCCTTTCTTACAACCACCGTTGAAATAGCTTTCCAGCACAAGGCTGGTGCTGGAGGTGCTGCGATTAGCCTCAAGATGAGCATCAGATCGATTTTCCGTCCGCGATCACCTACATTTAGCCTTCTGAGCAAATACTTTGACACAGCTAGACGTGAAATACCTGTGGAACCAAGTAGCGTTTTAAAGGAGATTAGACGACTATACACCAGCGGCCAAGCATCGCCATATGATACAGATGAAGTGGGAAGAAATGCACTATTTGTAGGTTTAGCAATCGATGACTTACAGCTTGTCTAATGATTTAGTTGTGTCAGATACATAGCGTAATGGTACCAGATGCGGAGACGTGGATGTTGTGTATGATAAAAGGACTTGTGGAAGCTGGCGTTCCACTATTGCAGACTGACTGTATTGGAAAGTAGGATATCTCAAATAGCGGTAGAGCTGTAAGATCACTTCTTTACTAACAGCTGTGCAATATAGCACTCCACTAGGTTATTATCTTGCGACACGGAATTTTCGAGAGCTTCATGTCGTGAGAGCCGTAATTAAAATGTTTGTTTCTCTGGGTGCAGATTTTGTCTGGGCTTCCGCCATTACCTCCCCGGCTGATTACTACACAAATCCAAACAACTGGCTACCCGAAGATTTGTACCTAGACCAGCCACGTGTAGATTGGTATGGGGATCTGGCGTCCGACTTTGAAGGTAAGTCTATCTGAATTGTTGAATCGCTTTGATAATGATAATTGCTTGGAATCCATAGATATGCAAGTTGGATCGCTTGGTCACGCAGTATTTGCTCAGTCTATAACTAGTGTCAAGGCAGTCATGCTGAGCTGTCCTGAAGCTCTGTTACACGAAAAGACTGTGCACAATTCTACCATTGTTCATCTGGCTTCAAATTGGACAGAAGGTCTTGTTTTCATTCTTCGTAACGGAGGGTCGGCCCTCGTGAACGCAATTGATGACTTTGGAGCCACACCTTTCGACTACGCCGCCAGATCGCTGAATGTAGATTCGATGACTGCTTTACTGAAGGCTGGATCTATTGCATTTAGCGAACATCATTTCACTTTATTTAGATGGCACTCGCACTCAGTGTCTGATTTGATGAAGATGGAGGTAGAAGCCATGAAGATCAGACGTCAGGCTCTATGGGCGTTCGCCAAAGCGCAACTGTCACCATATTTTCCTGCTGTATCCACTAAAGAGATACTGAACACCACTTTCTGTCAGAATACCATTGATCTGTTAAAGGAAAATGGATTGATACTTCCATCATACTTTACACAAGCTGGTTTCGAGTTTAGCATTTTGTATGGGAGGAGTTCACTAACTTCTGAAAGTGCCCAGTTTCTATGGGATAATGGATTTCGCGACGGACTCGAGACATACGATTCAAGATATCCAGGAGAGCAAATCTTCGAGCAATATGTTTTCCGAAACATTGACATGGTAGAGTGGCTCAATTCCAAGCCGGTACATTTCTATACGCCCAGCCATCCAGATATAGATCCTGCCTATAACCTTACAATCACCAAATCGCACTATATTGCATACTCAATGTCACCTAAATATGGCCCGTATAGTACCGTGCGCAATATTCAGCGTAATCTGGCAACTTTGCGAAATCTACAATTTGCACTTTCTCATGAATATCCTGATTGCTGTACGTGCGCATGTTCTGGAGATGGATGTACGCCCTTTACGTTGTTTCTTAGAGAGTGTTCAGAATGTCCTTTATGGATCAAACCTTTTGGTGGCCCTTTTCATTCGACAACCAAAGATTTATCCACCCTGAACACATTTATAATGCGAGATTCACCAGATCTCATTCATCGATTTGCAGATCAAATGATTCGAGTAGCAACTTTTAATGCTTTTGGCATGACGCACACTTGTTGTAAATCGAACATATATTCTAGAAGTTTAAGAGCACTTGGTCCACGATTTTCAAGAACCGAACTTGAAGAAATCCGACACGAAGAGCGTTATCTGATTATGCAATTCGAAGAGATGGTGAACACATTGAAGAAGCTCTATCAAACCACTGGGTTATCCATATCCAATTTTTTTCACACTGTCTGGAAGGAGAGTATGCTGAAAGTAATGGCCAAAGAGCCAACAATAAACGAAGAAGTGCTCAGTGGCATGAGAAGGGTAGGGGTTACTATACAAGGGCAGAGTTCTCAAGCTGTATCTGAACACTCGGGCGAATTCTGGGAGGATTCTGACTCTTCAGTCCTAAAGCAGCCTACCGCCTATCGATGTATCAATTTCTGGCTGGCTTTATTGGCACCCTTAGATATCACGGATTCTGGAAGCAAATATGACTCAGATGTACCCTCCGAGGATGATTCGTGATGCGCTAATGGAAGGAATGCCTAGGATCCGTTTTTTTCACAGCCAAATTAGGTGAAATATTTCAGGGAACACGTTGCTGGGGGAAATCTATAAAGAAATACTATTGTACGATATCGGAACCTTTGAGCAGCTTCACCAGGAAGAAACCTTGCAGTTACCTCGCTATATCACTCTGCAGTTGTGACCGTTGCAAACTAACTATGTACCAGGTTAACATTCATAGGTAATATACCTAATATAAATCCTTCTGACCGTACTTCTCCAAAAACTCCCTTAAAAAGCTAATATCAGTATAACACACATTTAGCTTTGTGTTGGTATATTCTCAATACTCGTTTATAGTCAATAATATAATACTAATTAATTACTCTATAAATACAACCTAGCATTTACACATATAGTTGAGGTGATGTTGTTCTGATCCCGTGTTGGGGGGGTTTTAGGACGCTGTTTTACAAAGCCTTAATACCAACTTCCAAGCTACATGCCTTTTTAAAATCTGATAACTTATATATATATATATATATCAGAGTATTGATCTGACAGTCAAGTGGTCACGATGCTGGAGTTGTAATCTGAAGCCGAAAGGAGTCAAATGATCGCCAGTCTTGCAGGAGATTATGATGGTGTCAGTGTTGCAAGTGCAACTGGACATCATAGTGTCGCTCAACCTCTCATGTTCTTCAAATCTTCAACAGTAAACGCCTTCTCTACCACTTAGCTCATCCGAAACTAATCCTTTCATAGCCCTACCTGTTCTTCATTGGTCCAAGTAAGTAGACAGCTGAGCTGGAGGGCTCGCTTCCTAGAACACCTGCATGGGAGCCTCGAGTGAGACCATGAAGGTGTTGTGGTTTCGCTTCGACGCGTGCAAGGTAAGTGCAGAAAAGGGCTCACCCATGCCTGCTTTGAATGGGCCGACAGTTATGATGCCAAGGATTGGATATGGCTACGAAAGGCCATCACTCCAGAACTCAAAGTTTGTCTTGATCAATCCCGAGGATGGAGAGAAGACTAACAGTCTTCTCAGATCGATCACAGCTCCCTAACCAACAAGACGTGGGACGACATGCCGGCGGATGATTTCGTCAAGATGGTATCCAACCCAGCCGTGCTCGGAAACCCGCTTCTAAAGACCCAGCACTTGATCGGTGGCACCCGCTGGGAGAGGGTCAACAAGAAGTCTGAGTACATATCAACCAATGCTAACCTTGTACATACCAGTGTAATGTTGCAATTCAGGTTCGTCGCACTCAGGGTCGTGTTCTCTTGGGCCGTCTTGCCCATCAGCTCCGTACAATGCGTCGATAGCTGAGAAAAAGGGCCGCCTCTGCTTCTCTACCAGTCCACGGTAACCTCTATAGAATCCGGGAAGGCCAGTAGTTATATTCGGATCGACTCTTCTCATGACGCTAGCCGCAGAAGATTGGTCAAACATGAGACAAATACTGTCAGTGCCAAGGTAATACTGTCCCTGCTAGCCACGGATGCTTTAACAATTCTTTCGCAGTCTTCCTTTTTTCAGGCTCCCAACAAAGCATATTCCCCACTACAAAATCTAAGAAGCCATGTTTCTCCTCCAATGTAAGTGAGCTTATCGAGTTCTCCAGTACATCATTAGGAACTAGGTCGGGATATAAAAAGCTCCCTGTAGTCACGAATCAGTCTATGGAACAAAGGAACGGGGAAGTAATAATTGCGAGGAACATACCTTCATTATCAAAGAACGGGCCACGGTAGAACTCGTAAACTTTATGACAGAGCCTATTCTCGTCATTCTCCAGTGCAGGAGCGAAATTCCAGCTCCGCATCTTTTGCTCGCGCAGAATGAATTCTTTTGGTGGCGGTCCTAGTAGCGCAATTATCTGGGCTAAATGATTTCGAGCTTCATAGTTTCCCTCGGAAGAATGGATATTGGTGAACAGGTTTATGTGCGGTCCTTCTAACATGTTCCAAAGCTGCCAAGAATATCGGGTCAGCAAATGCCTTGATTAAAGTGAAGCAGGTCGGCTATGCCACAAACCAACGTGCCGAGATTCCAGATATCAGCAGCGGAACCCCAGCCTGTTCCTAGGACGACTTCTGGTGCGCGGTAATTATCAGGTTGGATTGGGTTGATTTGTGGCTGGAAATCATCAATCCAATATGCGTGGCTGAAATCTGCAATCAATGGGACGAGGGGGCCGAGGCGAACTTGAGGTGGCCCAAATTGATTAAGTGACTGGTAGGTCGAATATCCTTCTCTTCGTCTTTGGAGCATCGAGGTTTTAGGCTGTGTTTGGACGAATTTTTCGAGCACAGAGTCATCCTCAAAGCTCACCAAGATATTGTCCAACTTAAGGTCTGTAGGAGAGTTATGTCAATTCCGTAATCTCATCGGAGAAGGCCACTCTTAACTCACCAGAATGAACAATGCGACACTCAGAGTGAAGATAGTCAAGGCCATTCAGTACGCATACTAGGTAGATTTTCAACAACTCGAGCGTAAATCTCTTGTCCTTCAAGCGGGACTGGAAAAGTGACAAAGTTTCCCGCATTGGCTCGAATACCAGGCAGCTATGAGTACCATTGGGTCCTATGACTTCGAAGCTGTCAACCATAGTCTGAACATACGGCAGGCAGTCATGTGATGAATTCGTGCTAGAGATGCGTTTATAGATTTCTTGTTGGTGTTGGGCAGCTTCCTTATTCACATAGTCACCTGTACAAAACTTGAGAACTGAATAAGGTCTAGATTCAAGAGACTCGGGGACAGGCTGTGACCTCCTGCTACAATAAATGATTTTAGCAACTGGATGGATCTTAAACCAGTTGGGACGCACGAATTGAGATCCCGGGCAAGCCAGACTGTCGAACCACCACCAAATCCCAGCTTCGCAATCGTCTGGTACCTCTCATTATATATCGCTCCTGGCTGGACAGGATAAAAATGTTTCGCGCTGTAGTACGGCAGAAGCTCCTCTTCTATAGGATCGTCAGACATGGCCACACTAACCCCACGGCGTGATATTGTTGTGGTGTACGTTCGCTGAGTGATAATCCGGTACGGCAGTCTCGAGACTGCTGGTACGTGTTGGAACTTGAAATGTTGGAATAAATGAGGCATCTTTACATTTTGAGGAAAAGACAAAACTGAGTAATGTGCTCGCTCCATGGGGCGTGATGTGGTGACCTGTTTGCTGTGGTCGTGAGTATTACATAAGCAGTTATTGTAACTATCTAATGGCGTCTAACTTGCACCTAATTCCATACAACTCCGATCATTGAGGCATCCAGATCGATAGAACCAGTACACATTGTTCTCAAAGACTGTGACACCCTTAAGCATCATTTTAATATCATTTAACTTGTCAGTCTCCCGTTCACCGCCTTAAAATGATTGATAATGCTGAATTTGTCGTGTGTATATTTCGGGAGAAAGGGATCAGTTGTACGACATAGATTATCTTCTGTGAATATTAAGGATACGATGTCCTTTTGTAATTTTTTGTCAGAGCTAACAATATTAACCTTGTCCAGTTTTTTCATAATTTCCTTGTGGGTCGAATCATATAATCTTGGCTAGTTTGGATATACGCAGAACCGGAAAGAAAAATGTGCTAAATGTAAAAATATGTTCTAACGTAATCAAAAGTAAATGATCAGTGGGATTTTCTATAAAGTAGATTTAGTTGTCAGCATATACGACCCTCAACACAGCAAATTCCACGTAATCAGAGATCAGTATTTTATGCTCAATACCTTCGCCATCCACAACGAAATCCAGATCTTCCAAATATACTGTTCACAAGTTGGTTAGAGTCTAAATGAGGCAAAAAGTCGCCGGCAGCATAATAGAGATGCCAGTGCTAATATGAGTTCCTATTTCATTTGAAATCCCTGGACATCTTTAGTTACTTGCCTGAATAATCTCTGGCCATCTGTCAAGGCTCACTATCTAAATCAAATATAATTCCTAATTAAACTCAATGAGACTGCAAGGTACATAGAGTGTGTTCTCTACTTTGATCACAGGTAGATATCTACCGGGATAGCTTGGATTAACCAGACTGGATGATGTATTTTGTTCCTGTGTCTTCTTGACTGGTAGCAGAGCTGTGTAAAGTAATTTGTAAGAAAAGTGTAAATGCTAAGCGGTAAATATGAAATATCCAATGATCCCATCGTATCCTTACATCGGTAACGTATAGGGTGCCATTGATGTGTGCAAAGGGATAATGATTCCTCTGCTTACTACCCGTACAGGCTTGGGTTGTCTAAGATCTTGTAAGTAAACAGAAGAGAACAGCTAGACTCTTTGACACGTGTTCTACGTATAGAGGACTTTGTGGGTAGATCCGGAGTTGGACATGTAGGAAATCTCCCTGATGGATTAGCTCTCTTCGTGGATTATTACTACACCCAGCGGTACCCGCTACAAAATGGTAGTGGATAGTCAGCGCGTAGCATCACAATGTATTATCCACCAATGTTCTCGAAGTTGATGGGAATACTCACTCTGTTTACGAGGAAGGCTGCAATAAGCAGAGCATCATCATCTCACGCAAAGAAAAGTAAGATACTATCACAAGGACAATTGGCACATTAGATTACGGCATACCTGAGCTGCTATCTGACTCATGAGACAAATACTTCACTCATCCAAAATAAAGAGGCAAAAATGATTCTTCAAGGTTTGATTTGCATCTTATTAGTTTTGAGATCCTTTTGTCTAAGCGCTAATTTCACCAGCGCCGGCTAATCAAGTTTTCATTTGCACACTGTAAAACCTTGTGGTTTCGCTTTGGTAGGTACTAGAGGTGAGACACCAAGTTCCCCAACAACGGACAAAGAGGAGAGCTATCTGCGATATCGCTAGCCACTCCATCATCTATAGATACCATCGAAGAATGTCGTACCTCGACATTCCCGATCCCACACACGAGCGCGTAGTAAGCGCAAAATTGCTCTGTACCGCTATGCGGCATAACCATTTGATACTGGAAAAGAAATGTGGGTGGTTTAAATCGCTGGCCTCGAGTCCATACACACCCGCAAGCGATGGAAAAAAAATGCAGTCGTAAAAGCCTTGAGGGGGTCATGATCATTATAAGAAACGAAGAGTAGTGTTGGATGATGGACGCAACCACTCAGGAGGTGTCCTAGGAGGGGGTGCAGTCATTATGTAATCGAAGTGCACCATGATGTGGGATGCGAGGCTGGGGGTTTATGTGTTGGTTTGCATGGGGCCTCGTGGTGTGGGTTCACTATCAGAGGTCTCTGATGCACTTGGTTTTCCATCACTCGAGTCGTAATCGACATCATCATCCACGGCTATTTGACAGTATATCAGTAACATGTTTGAATAAACAAAAAACTAAATTTACTTACCATGCTGCTTATCAGACTTGTTGTCCTCCAAGTCATCATCAATTAGAGATCCACCGAGTGTAGAACCTGCATCTTGCGAGCCTTCGCCTGAAGACTTAATGTCCTTCGAAGCAACACCTGGGGTATCATCACTCTCACTAACTTCGCCGCTCGATAAATGAGCTCCAGAACTAGTAGGTCGTTCCATGGCAGACTTGCGAAGTGCGTTTGCCTTTGCGAGAGCCTGGGTTGCTACTTCAGCCGCACGCTCGGCGCGAATCTGCTTTTTCCACATGTTGGCATACCGACCCTTCATTTCCAGAAGTTCTGTATGAGTTCCGGCCTCAGCAACTCGTCCAGCATGCAGAACGAGGATTTGATCAGCATTGGTAACGGTAGATAAGCGATGACTGGAAGAAGTATTAGCCAGATTCATGAAGATGGGTATATAAAGACTTACGCAATGACTAGCATGGTACGGCCGTGAGAGAGAGTCATGAGTGCCTCTTGGATGTTCTGCTCTGTATCAGAATCTAGTGCTGCGGTAGCCTCATCGAGCATGATGATTCTGGGATTCTTGAGAATCGTTCGAGCAATTGCTACCCGTTGCTTTTCACCACCACTCAATCGTAAACCACGTTCTCCAACCTTCGTATTATATCCATCGGGAAATAGCATAATCTTGTCATGAATAGAGGCAGCTCTGCACGCGGCATGAACTTCTTCATCGGTGGCATCCTGGTTTGCATAACGGAGATTGTACATCAGTGTCTCGTTGAACAAAACCGTGTCTTGTGGCACAACTCCGATGTGTCGGCGAACAGAGTCAATAGTAACATCCTTGATGTCATTTCCATCAATCTGGATACTTCCATTTTGAGCATTATAGAAGCGATACAGAAGCCTAAATACGGTCGACTTTCCACCTCCGGACTCGCCCACAAAAGCTGTGGTTGTGCCAGGAGGACAGGTGAAAGACAGGTTCTCCAGTGCCGGTTTACGCTCGTCGTAGGCAAATCTGACGTTGTCAAAACGAATCTGACCTTCACACGTGGGCATAGACACAGCGGTGGGATCGTCAATAACGGTAGGCTGTTCCTTGAACAACTCCAAGAGACGCTCGCCACTAATCATCGCACTTTGGATTCCTCGGTAGAAAGAACCAAAAAAGTTCAGCGGTGCCTGAAGTTGAGCCATGTAGGACAAAAGCATGACAAAATCTCCGACTTCCCGCTTCTTGGTGGTAACCTGATACGCCATGAGGAATGACGTTAGGAGATGCCCAGTCATGAAAACCATATTTTGAGAGATGTTCAGAATGTTCAGAGATATAATGACTTTGTACTCCATCTTCTGGAATGCAGAGACGGCATTGCGATACCGGGAGAACTCATACGTCTCAGCATTAAAATATTTGACACTTTCATATGAGGTTAGGGAGTCATTCTTGACAGCGTCTTCCTCGCGGCTAAGATTTGTCATAGCCCTACGTTGTTCTGATCGCCAACGGGCCATACGAATGGTCAGGTAGAGGTATGAGAAGGTAATGATACCAATGATCAGCGCATAATATGCATCAAAACGTACGCCAACGTAGACGACAGCGATGACCAAATCGAAAAGCATAGGCAAGACCGAGAAAGTGACTTGCTCCAAGAAGTTATTAATCGCATTTCCCTTGCTCAACGCTGAAAGGACTTCACCCGTGCGTTTGCCTAAGTGAAAGTCAAGACTAAGTGCGTGAACGTGTTCAAATGATGCCGTTGTCAGGGCCTGGTAAGAGTACTGAGAGATAGGTATCCAGAGAACAGATCTGGCAGCACCAAGAATTCCCGAAGATCCCTGGAGAAATTTGAACATGATAAGGAGCGAAATCGAGAGCCATGGCATTCCTTCGTATCCATCCTTGTTCGAAAGTTGGTTTGTAACAATACCAATTTGTGTAGGCACGTATAAGTTGACAATTCGCTGACCTACAACGAGGAAGAAACATGAAACAACAATTAGTTGAAGCTTGGTGGAGTTTCCCGGCCAGAGATAGGGAAAGAATAACGAGTACGATTTGATATAATCCCACCAATTCTTCTGGGGAACATTCACAGGTTTGTAGAAGGCGGGAACGTTCTCCTCAGCGCTATGATGCTCACTCGGGGAATGTCCAGTGGCAGTGGCATTAGCGTGTCCATTTTGAAATGGGGTTGCACTTCCATGGACATGGCCCTCACTTCCATCAGAAATCGTTCCGTTGTTGGAAGATTGGCCATGGTCATGGCCGTTCGCGTTCCCATTGACAAGTAGTGGCGAAGACTCATCATCTGCTCCACGGCCCCAGTTACGACTCTTGTAGGAACGTTCGAGAGAGAAGAGTGTGTAAAAGCCAACGAGAAAAATAAGAAGAATGGTCCGCACAGCGTCGATTGTGATTTCAAATATTTCCCAGTCGGTTGCCTTTTCGTATACCTCCTTCTTTCTTCCTTGTAGAGTATTCACGTCTTCATGTCGTGAGGTATAGAGGACGATACTAGCCACCAGCAGAAGGAGCTCCCCAATGAGTCCTATAATCCACGTGAGTTGGTGAGGAAAGGCTGGAGCAGGCGAACTGTCGAGCAGCGAGATTAAGAAGATGGTGTAAAAAAACGCCGAAGCGATAACGTATATCTATTGCCGTTGTTAGGAGACGCTGCGAATAGCAGTACAGATAGATTGCTACTTACAACAGTGGCTTCGCCACACCACCATCCGCTTTCACGCTCAGCAAGAGCATGAAGCATGATGTTGGCGGCATTTGCAAGAAACGTGAGGATGACAGCCACGGAGAGATAGATGAATACCAGCTGGCGGTTCGAGCTGAATTCCTGCTTCTTGAGCCTCTCCCTCTCTTCTCTTGACTTTCTGACCGAGCTTGGAAGGGGTTTTCCCCCCGGACCAGTCACAGTCGTCACATTGGCTGGCTTCGACGACTCCGCCGTGAGGATGCTGTTGGTGAGGAACGAAGCCAAAAAGATGACGAGAATTACCCAAGGATAATTGAAGTGCACGATTTCCAGCACCGGGGTTGTTGAGCTTAACGTGCCATTGGATCCCAAGCCTGAGCTGTGCTCGACTCCCACACCTGCCATTACACTTTATCGATTACTGAGCCCTCAATCCTCCTTCCCACATCAAAAATCCTAGTCTGTAGGTAGTTGTGAAGCTCTCATGACCCATTCACCAACAACGAGCCCGAATTGAGTCTATTAAGAGAACGCGAAGCTGTGGAGCCTCGGCAGAATAATTGCCACCTACGATCACAAGGGAGAGTCAGTTATGGGGCTGAGGGACGGAATTGGGACCGATCTGTGTCATCTGCCATGACCGGAAGGCAACCAAGTGTTGCGAGATCTTGCAAGATAGAGCTGGCAGATGGTTGAGGTGGTTGGAAGAGGTGTTTCCACCCAACGAACAAGGGGAGTGGGACCTACCTGGTACTGACGGCAGATGTACTGTGTAGTGTACGTGTAGTGCTCCGAGGAGGGGCAATAGAGAACAGTGCTGCGGCGGGCGGGGGGCAGCACAAGAACAAACGAGTGAAAGGATGCCGAATTGATGTCGGGAAGATACACTGCTCGCTGTCGTCTGGTGGGTTCCAATGCTCCAACGACGACGATACTAGAACTGGGAGCGATAAAATAAAGATTTCGAGGTCGAGCTGCGTCTAGGTATAGGCAGTGGGTAGTGGATCGTGTGTAGTGGGTTTCGGGCTTGGCGGGTCTAGTGCAAAGGTGGGGCATTCACGCCTTGACCGCCTTCGGTTGCGCTCTGAGTACAGTAGCGCCTACAGAGTTTCCTCTGGCTCCCTATCAAGAGGACGTGAAAGGATGTTAATAGTGGTTCTATTAATATTGTTTCTACGACTGGATGGAACCAGCAACACTTTTGCTCTCCCACCCCCCAGCAAGGGACGGGCACCGCTATTCCTGACCTCCTCTCTTGCTGGGAGGAATATATGGTCCTGGCAGCTCTATAGGTCTGCCATGAGTTCCACGATTGCACGCCTCCTGTAGGAGGGGACTGTGGTGACGGTCAGTTAGTCCGGTAGAGAGAGTAATTGGTAGCCACCAGTGCTGACTCGCAGTTACTCGCAGGTACTCGCAGGTACTCCCAGTTAGGCCCTAGGGACCCCTCTTCCCTATCGCATCGCATCGCAGGGCAACACAGCGCTGCACCAGTTATCCGTCAAACCCCTTAATACCAGAGGAAGCGGCTGCGACTACCTGCGACTATCTGCTACACCGTCTAGGATGGACAGGCGTGCCAGCGTCCTCATCGGGGCTGAGAAGCGCTATTAGGGGATCTACACGGCGAGCTCAACACGCTGAACGTTTGTCCGGCTCCAGTTTCACGCTCGATCGCGGATCTACACGTTGAAACCGCCCCAAACCATATTCTGGAGTTGGTTCGAGACCTCGAGATCGCTGGGCTAGGCGATGGTGAGGTGGAGAGGGTGTGCGGCGGAACAGGGTTGCACCCACCCATTCCAACCACTCCTCGAGTCTATCTATCCCCCATTTGCTTGAGAGACGCCAGTTGTGCTTGGCTGCTTGTTTTCCAACAGGCCACTACCACCCAGCCAAGGCCTTGACTCTGGAGATCAGATTCGACCAACACAACCTACCACCATGACCACAACTACTACCACAGTAGGCGCTGAGGGTCAACAGCTCTGACATGTCGTTCGTCAACAGCTGCCGCTTCCGTCGCCTCATGCTGCGTTGGAGTTTTCTTGTGCAAGTTTCCTGAATGGTCCATGTCAGGCATACATGACATACGACACCCGGCTGATGATAGACTTTCGGATTCGCGTGGCGCGCTTCGAGTCTCCAGCTTCAAAAAAACCCACGAGAGCTGCCGTGGCCAGAATACGGGCAAGCCAGCGCCATTTGATTTTCCTTATAAGGCCATCACAATTCGTCCGACTCGATTGGACTTTGGTCACAATGAGAACTTCCGTTTTTCGAATCCGGATGCATTCCCCGCGTGTCCAAGTCCGGGGGTTCGCCAAACGGACCGCCTCCATCCAGTCTGCATATGCAATATTAAGGGTGGGCGTCCAACGACCAACGCACTTCTCCCAGTCTCCTTGAATATATCTCCACAACCACGTTACGGTATATCACATCGATCAGATTGGATCATCTGCGATGGTACGCTGGCAGACCGACCTCGCACTGCATTTGCATATTATATAGCATTTCGATTACGCAGTGTGTCTTTGGATGTTTTTTCATTGGCATAATGGAACCGATATCAGATTGAGCATTCGGCGGTGAGCATTGATGCCAGCCCCGAGATAGACGGAACCCCAGCGTGCCGTTTCTTGAATTCCTCACGATCGATTCGCGGCGTTCGTTCATCATTAGAGGCGAGATGGGAGTCTATTCCGAGCTTGAATCATGCCGCTCCCGTCTGAGATATGCATCTTTGCTGCGGATGTGTTCTATGCTTATCCGTGGAGTAATGTGTGGAGAAATGTGTTCTGGCAGCTAGGCGTCCACGTCACGAACGTAGCGACATCGGTTTATTTGAAATCTCGGGTCTGGATATTGGAAATAAGGTGCAGTGCTCTACACCGTACTTTTCTGCCCGATGTCAGATTGCGCTTGTCAAATCAATTGGTGAAAATGATGCCTTTGGGTGGAAATATCCTAGGCAACTGGAAGCAAAAACTCTGGATCAAAGAACAGACGTGGTTACTGGTCCGGCCTGAGCATGCGCCATGACGGCAAAATACTCCTGATCCAGAAAACTTCAGAAACGCTCTAGACTCTAGCCAGATTATCATGCGCTACTACCCAAGTGATTGAGCCGGCAGTCAGGACACATTTATCAGCTGAATTCGTGCTCAATGGCTCCCATCGCAAATGTATACACTACTCGGCCATTGTTGCCTTCTGTAGGATTGCGACCGGAGAGATCATGGGATGGGCTTTGCTGCGAAGTCTGTTTGCCATAGACTTGATATCACTGCCGATCTCTTCCAGTAGAGGATTAAAGAATATGTTGAGTTCTGACTCTGCAGCTTGAGTGCAGAATTTCCAGTGGAATTGATATCCATCCCTGATGGGATACCAGGTGACCAATTTTTAAAGCTCGCATTCAAACGCAATCAGACGCAAGAAAGATATGACAGCCTGTAACCCTTGTAGTTGTGGATGGCAGTATTCTGTGTCTGGTTGATCTTCTTCCGTTTTCTCGCTCCACCGTTGTTGGGAACCAGCAAGTGCTTCTTCACACGCGAAAACTCAGTTCTGTTGATGATAAGATTTCCCGAGGGGCATGCTAATAATGACTTGACCGGTTTTGTGGCCAGAAGGTATTGGTGGAAGCAGATGTAGTGTAAGTCCAAACTTCCATCGTATGATCCCAATATCGATGCAGCTTTGATAATCCCAGAGACGAGCGTCTTTGGCTCTTATCCTAGCAATCTCTGCGATATTGGAGGATGGGAGGTGTTTCTTTTTCCATTCAGTAAAGAGGTGAATATTTTCCGAGTGCCGGGAAAAAGCTCATCGTCAGACTTGACATGATGGGTGGAAAGGGTGAAGAGTGATTTGCTGTAGGCGGGCATCTCGAATTGCATAGATGTATCGATTCGTCTCCTGCAACCAATGTGTTGTGGAATCTTGTAAATGAGAGCGATGTTCAGCCCTAGGTAAAGCTCAGAGAGAAAGACCATATCGATATGATAGATAATGACTCTATGGATCTTCAAGGGTGGTAGTCAGGTTGTTAAACCAAATACCATATTGTCCCTTCTTTTCTGATCTCAATATGATATGCTTAATATCAATTTTCTCAAAAAGTTTTTCTTGAAAAATTGCACCCGATGTACCACCACTAGGTTGGAATTTCCACTGATCAAAAACAACGTGCGCATTAGCATGAAAAATGTATGAACACAAGCCAAGATATCAAACCCAATCTATGTGCCAAAGCCTCTCACTCCTGAGATAGGCTCACCTTTTCCCAAACTCCCAAACTCTCCTCGCTACTCCCAAAACCCAAAACCCAAATCTCCTACTCCTTGATGTTTCCATCAATGTAGATGTGGAAGACTAGGAATAAGGGGAGGAAAACTAGGAAGACGGAAAACGCTTCCTTCCGTCACACCCAAAGGCACGTACGAGACCCTCCTCTTGTACGGAGGATATACTCAAGTATTTATGAACTAGACCAACACACAACCTCACCACATCCATCAGTTCCCCACCCCCTTTTTTCATGCATTGCTCCATCGCCCGCACACCATATCTGCTGTCCCGTCAACCCAGCTGCAAAGCTATAAACAGCTGCAAAGCTATAAAGCCGCAAACGCTCAAAGCGTCATGTTTATGCTCGACAACACCCCCCCCCCTCTAAACGAATCTGTTCGCCGATGCATCTACTTCACCATCTTTCCCAATACCCGCCCAATGCTCCGTTCCCGCATTAACCTACCACTGCACGCTTTCCCAGCGCACATCGAGGGCCAACTACCGACGCGTGTTTCTGAGCGAATGTGGGGAGATACATCGGTATTTGTTGCTGTTGTGGGCAAGGTGTGGGGAAAGGGGGGGTTGAAAAGCAGGTGTGGGGGTTGCATTTCCTCTTTCCCATGCGTGCTGCTGGAACGGGAAAACAAGGCGGACGATGGGACGAAGTGGCAATGGGGATGGGTTGACGATGTGTTACATTGACCGATGCGTATACAGGATTTCCCAGATCTTCCGGAACGCCTTCTCCGCTCGAAAGAGACGAAATATAGGAGATCCTGAAAGAGGAGTTGGGCAAGAACATGAGGCCTCATCCCCACCAAACGCACGTATGTATTTGATATGGAAAACCTACACTAGCATAACAGCTTCGACCGCTTTTCTGGTACACTTTTTTCAACCATTGTGAGCCTTTCTATCACTGACCACGTTTGACAGTGTGCCGGTATCGTGAGATTGCATACATGGCCCCCATTCCACACAGCACACAGTACATATCACACATGACACAAAACACAAAACGCACGATGCACAGCACCTCCTTCCCCTTCGCTCCCCTCTCCTCGCCCTGACGGCCCAGCCATCCACGAGCTTCATCATCCCCACCCTCTATCTCCACAGAGAGGGGAATAATAGCTACTCGGCGAAGCTGCTCAGCTCACATATGGTATGAGCAGGATACCGAATAGGGGAGCGCCGCAAGATAGGAGAGCAGATAAATAGAAGAAAAAAGATATCACATCTCTGAAAACAATACTGTTAGATAGCAGAATGACGCTGCCAAGCTGGGTGATAGAAGAAAAGAGGGGCTTTGTGTGACGCTCTGTGAGTACGTAGACATCGTGAGGTTTGGTGGGACGTCGAGAGGGCGTAGGAAGGTGGCAGGTGCTAGGTGAGGTCGGGTTTTATTGGGAAAGAGGGGAAAGAGAAGAGTGTGTTTCTGAATTGAGATGACGTGGTGGTAAAGAATGGGGTGGATGGAAGGGAAGAATGGGATTGGAATATATGAAGGGAAATAAGAAAAGTGGGTTCATTGGAGAGAGGATGAAGTATCATTTAGACGAAGGAGATGGATATTGGAGGCTTGGAAAAGCTGGCTGGAGGTTGGCACTGAGCAATTGACTTTGTTGAATGGCCGTAGGGGGAGATTGTAAAGAACTCCATCATCTTTTCAAAAGCCTACCATCAATAATTTCCCCCTGTGGAAAACTAATGTAGCTAAGCAGGTATACATGTTACCCAGACTGCTGCTGTACAGTACGATTTGCTACCCGCTACTAAATCTGGGGATGCTGTATTCGAAACATCCACGGTTCCACAGCTACACGGGGATTCATATATATTCTAAAATGTGTGCCAAGTATCAGTTATCCAAATCAGTAACACATCGCGTTGCAAAGACCATGTACTGTATCCAAAATGTGCTTGATTACAATCCTTACGAGATAATTGAATACAAGGAGTAGAATAACGATCGGACCACGCCCGCCCCTTTCACCCTATCCAGGGTGTATCTTTCGATTATTAAGTCGCACGATGTCTTTTGATCACGGCTTCTGTAACGACGGTTTCTTCTGGCTGACCACGAGCAACGAAGGCATTCCTGTGTACGTCTTCGTGCATGCTCTAATGATCGCCCATCCCCTCCCTTCCCCTCCCTTCCAAAATCACTAGCTCGCGGCTTGTCGTTTTGTGCAATTTGCGACAAAGCATCTTGGAACATATCATACCTTGTTCTCTTTTCGATTGGTTATTACGTCCGTGTGCACCTCGGCTGCAGTGGTCTTGCCATTTCCATTTGCGAGGATTTTCTGACTCGATAACTTATCCACGCCAGCGCTAGCAAGTATCTTTTGCTGCTCCTCTTCCTCCTCAGAATCTTCGTCACTTCTGTCATCTATTACAACGGTGGTAACTGCAAACCTGTATGCAATACGGATAATATGATACAGCCAGAACAGATTCAAGGCCTGCAAGCATCCTAGTAGGAAGGTGGATATCCAGTGGGATAGTTCACATTTGTATTGCTCGGTTTCCCAATTGAGCTCATATGGTCCTACAGTTTTGAATTCGTTAAACTCCGAATAGAGGATGACTAGATTGAGATAGTGGCGTAGGTATATCCAAGCGCCGATGAAGACGGCAAAATAGGGTCCCACTATAGGGGAATCCAAGTAGTTGAGAGTTTTGGATGTCTAAAAAGATTAGTGGCATAGATTTCTAGCTCTCAGAAGTACTTACGGCAAGGAAAAAATCACTGATGTCGTGTGTTATGAATACGCCTAATCCCATGTGGGTGAAATGGAAACGGTAGCTGAGGAATATGAGGGAGAGTGAAACAATCTGTGCAGTTGAGTGAGTACTTCTTCAAGGGAAAAGGTCTTGGGGGGCGCGTACATGATGCCAAACAAGCTCCTTGTAATCCTTTCGAGGCTTCTCCATTCCCAGACACAAAACAATCGCTTGCTGCAACCAGTACGATGCCTGGAAGAGGTAGTAGAATTTGAAGACGCCTTCGCTCGTCTTATGTGGGAAGCCTTCATACATTGCCCTTGTATTGAAATACCACATAGGGGTCCGACTCATCACATACAAGCCCCAAGGTCCAGTGAATGCAAAATATATCGCAGTATACATCTGTTCCATAAAACGAGACTGCTTTGCCCTAGTATTCAACCCGTAATACCGTGCCATCGGCCGAAGGAATTTCTGCATGATGAACTCGCGAGTAAAGGACAGCACAATCGTGTAGAACGATACAAATGCAAAATCCCATCTGCCCTTCCCATATTGGGTTGGGGCATCGATCGCAGAGCCTACCCCGTTCTGAACTTCGTGGGAGAGAAATATGAATTTATGTATGGGATTTGTCGGGGTTGGATTGATCGCATATAGGAAGAGAAAGACGGAAAGCAGGGCGAGGGGAGTGACCCAGGTGTGCTTCATTGCGTATCTTTTCCATTGCTGAAAAATATTCCTGGCTTTCCGCCTCTTCGAGAAAGGCTTTTTGCGGTCTCTATCGCTTTGCGCCTGCTTAATATGAGCATCTGCCGAGTTGGTGAAGGGGCATTAACCTTACTTTGAGCGTGCCGGGAGACGTCGGTCTTATATCCAAGGTTGCAAGCGCGGGAACACCTGTGTCCCCCGCTCTGATCTCTCCTCCTAGCCCACTGGATTTTCTGCGGCGGACGGTGCGAGTATTGTCGTTCGTGCTAGGCCCTGCAAAATTCGTGAACCTGTCCCCTTTTGGGGAGGCCAGGAGCGGAAATGCCTCTGTAGACATGTCGGATTGGCAGACACAAATTGTGCGCAATGGCAAGTTTAAGTGATTAAAAAAAAAAAAGTTGGCCAACTCAGAAAGAGAACATGCGAGACAACGATTAAATTAATTATGAAAAGGAAATGGGCGGAAGTCGGGGGAGGTAATTTCCAAACTAGTCAGCTAAAGTGACGATGAAATTAAATCGGTAATCCGGGCTCCAGCGGTTTTTGGTCCACCGTATCGAATTTCCTTCCGCGGTAGGCAATAGACACAACCGATTCTATGGCTTGGTGTGCACACGAGGAAAATAAGCTACTTTCTTATGAAAATCTGGTATACTCAGAAATTTAAAAAGAATTACGCTCACGTCAATAGGAAGCAGATAGTATACGCACGTGACCTTCAGCCGGGTGGGACGCTTATATAAGACCCGGCTTAGCCGGTCACTGAGAATAGATGCAGCGAACTGGATGTGCGGGTGCGGGTGCACGGGAGCACCAAGACGTTTGCAGCCTAGTGTAGGAAGATTTCCATATTCTTCGCTTAAAGATAGGGGGTTACATTGACTTCCTGGCGATCGATGTTTAGGGAAAGTCTCCATTGAACACGTCGATCTGGATCCAGGACTACTATTGATCCTCATCCTCTAACACCATCACACTACATGCTATTTCTCTGGGCATGGTTTATGAGTGCTTCACTAGATTAAAATTTCCAGAGGTTTTTGGAGTCGAAATGTGAGCTGGGGTTTGTGTTTGACTTCTCGTGTTAGCGGACACCCGTGATGCAGATTAGAGAGTGACTTGTTGCTATACTCAAAACCCCCAAAGCTTTATCGGCGTGTGTACTTCCTTATTCCTCATGGACAGATTTGTACACTTTGCCGTGACTGAGCTTTCGGCAAGGGCAAGGAGAGTGGTTATAACCGCTAGTAGTGGTGGCGTTATCTTGTGGTGATTTTTGCAAGTCTAACGGTTATCAATACTTTGTTAAATATATTCCATTTCCATAGCACAGCCACAAAAATCAAGTGAGGGGACCCGTATGATTAAGCTGGCGACGAAGAAGAGCTAAAAGGATGTGAAAGTGCAAAATTGCTATGAATCTTTTGGCTATACCACCAATCGTAAAAGATACCGTGAACACAAAACAAAACCCGCTCACTATATTGGCCAAGGTTAAGAAGATTGGACAAGTTGGGTCTTGGATAAGGCAGACTAGTTGACCAAATAAAGTAGTTTTGGGTTCTGTGATTACTTTTTTTTTGGCACGAGCTTCTTGAACCTCCATCTGCTGGGCTTGACATATGTTGGCAGCTACATTGTGCATTACTCGTTGAATACACTTTGATATTTCCATCTTTCCGAGGCTCCTGAAATCCAAGAGAGTTGCTGAAATCCTAAGCTAGACTTTCTCAAACACCTTTTTTTGGGTCGCGAGCATTTACCAAATAGTCACGTGCTACTGAACCCCTTTTTGTTCATTGCCCGTTAGCGAGCCACGTTAGCTAACGTGCCAACCAACATATGGAATTAACTTTAATAGTATTGGAGGAAAGAACTTAGGCACAGTCAGAAATGACTATTTTGTTTGATATTCTCAAGCATAAAGGTACCTCATGTAAGCTTAGCCACTAACACGCTTGCGACTTTCTCTACAACTCTGCTACCAACAGCATTGTCATGGTGAGACTAAACTCCTGCTCTGTACGTGATACTGAATCAGTATCAGTTATAGACTTGTTCATGTCTGATGTGCTAGGTAAATGTGAATCTATAAGTCATCTCTCCAAAAATAAATGCATTCTTCTACCACTATGTATTGCAGAGAGCTGGTTCTACCGGTCAGTTGAGATCAGAAGTGTGTGAAGTGTGAATCGACACACCTCGCTTCGCTAAGAAGCGACAACCAAAACAACCAAAAAAAAGTCAAAAAAATTAGTTGTAGCCTATCTCCAAGGCACGCGTTGGAGTGTGGGATTTGGCCCACTGTTCACAGAGATTTGACTCACTGTACGGCTTGCTAGTTAGTCAGGACTTGAACCTGCCTGCTCAGGAGTGTTACCCCCAGAATTTGGCGTCTAACTAGGCAGGAATCGAACCTGCTCCATAACAGATTTTTCTGCCTTAAACCCGGCCAGGCTGCCCGTAGGCTATCACGTTCGTCTTTCGCAGATTGGGCAGCCAGGGCACCAAGTGCGTGTGAATAGGAGGCATGCCTCATGAGCCAACGGTTTCCCCACATCCCAGAAGGGGGCCAAATACCATGGTCTTGCGAAGACCACCCAAGCGTGCCATTGGGGGTATTTGTATCTTAGGTTTTTCTTTTGTTAAATATATGGTGTATAAAGGATTAAGCGAGGAGGCTAGGGCTGAGGAATGTTATTCCACCCTAGGCGAAGACAATGCAAATGAGGCTGGGAGTCCCATGAGGATTTGGCGTATAAAATCCTCGCCGGATGCTGTTTCAGCAGCATGGAGCCTTCACAAAAAGATTCCATTGAATCACGTACTCAAGAGCTATGGAGCTTGTCGGATGGACTTGAATTCATGCTTTTCACATTCAGGATCGATTTACTCAAAATTGTACTGCAGATTCGTTTACCTCCCGATAATCCACCCAGAGCAGTACCTGTTGGCCTGAATTACGTCCGTTTGTCTGTCTGGACTTCTGTTAAGCCTGCGATGTGCTAAACTCCTAATGGAATATCACTCTCTACCCAGTTCAAGTCTACTCCTGTGACCGCAGATAGGAGGACCAAATCAACACTGAGTAGCTGATCAAGGATTGAGCGGAGTGAACGAGGGCTGAGTAAAAGCCTACTCCTTCCTTACTGCTCAACTCAACAAATTAAGTCTACCAACTGCGAGTAAGCTATTGAAATAGGTAAATGCTAAGTGCCAAGTGCTTAGAAGAATTTTATTAAAAGGGTGCTCAACCAGACAAGGTGAGTCGCCCCTGTTTAAGTCCCTGGAACCCATCCAAAGTCTTCGTACTAACTGATCGCAAACAGCATAATATGATTCCAAATTCGCGATACAGCTTTCCCATACGTGCGCATAGTTGGAATGAATTTAATGAAAAATTGGAGCTTTAAAGGCATATTCAATACACGACAATACCGTTTACATAAAATAAGTGATAGTCACCCAGCGCTTCATTGAAGCCATCTCGAACGATATCACAAATGCATACTACCTACTATGAGTACCGAAGGTAGCTGATGGACCACTACTCAGCGAAAGTTGTCGCAATCGCAAACGCAAAATTCTGCAGCTCCTCCCAAGTAATACGCAGCAACTTGAGCCGTGTGGCAGACCCTAGGACCCAAAAGTTTTCGGATTCGAAATTTATGATTCGGTATTCCGAAGCTTTTTTCCAACGCTTACCTGACTGGCATACGTTGTAGGGAAAATTTCAATTATATGGCGTTGCGAGGTGTAAGGTTGCAATACATTTGCTATAAACTTGTGTCTGGAAAACTGAAGACTAACGAATCAACTCGTTGAGTTTGTTTGGTACTGGGAGAAGGCGGAGAAGGGACAAATTGAAAAAGGTTCTGCTGGCAAAGCTGAGTGCGATGGTTTCTATGGCAGCAGACTAGCTACTTCAAAAACGCTATAGCAAACATCTCCATGTCAACACATCAGATAACAAGTTTCTATGAGCAAAAAAGGGGCCCCTCTCTCTCTTTCTCCTCTATTGATTCTTTCAAGTAATGAGATAAGACACAAGACCTGATGCGCAATGATATGGTTGATGGAAACAAAATCACTTGTCGCTAGGCTTGCATTGAAGCACTTCTCCTTATATGTTGAACCGCTAGCACTCAATATTTAGTAAAGACCAGCATGCACGCACAGACTGGAAATAACTTCGCTTTATAAGCTTGTGTCAAATCAGGAATAGTTTCTGAGCCTAATAGTCGACATATAGATATCCTAATCCAATGCATTTACAAGCGACAGCATGCTGTAAGAAATCTAGTATTGAAAGAAAAATTCTTTCTCAAGCAAATTTAAGCAAATCTGCATAGAATAACCACACTAGTGATACTATACTGAGTAGTTAGTCATTAATCATATCGACATGGCACTTGAGTAGGACCGATTAGTAACTATCACTGTCAAAAAAGAGAAGTCTGAAGAAGAGAGAACCGAATAGAATCAACCAACAGTAATAGTGTGTTATCTCTATGAATCTCCCTGGTATCAACGAGCTCTACTGCTCATACTGTCCTTGAATCGCGTTAGTAGTCACATCATCGTGTAGGGTAGCTTTATATTTCCAAACCAGTACACACGTGGTTCACAGTTTCTGACTGAGACATAGCAAGTGACGTACCTATAATGGAATACAAGCCAGCCAGAATGCATAACATTAGACGAATGAAAACCTGCAGATGCGATCGCCCACAACAAGATGTTTTATATTCCAGACCACACTAGTCGCAACTGACAGGAAATATTCGTAGCAACAAAGTGTTAAGAGTGAAGACTAATTTACGCCACAGAACTTGAGATCTTGGATGACTTGATAGCAAAGAAGTCAAAGTTGTACATGAAAAGCTTAAACACGACTCAGAATAAGATGAACAGAAAAGTGGATTGCGTTGGATATCGTATGCTCCACAACATGACCAGAACTAGACAACCATGCAGCAGATGTATCCTCTGAAAAGTAAGCGGCCACCTTTATATAGTCTCAAAGCAACCCCTGGCCTTTACTGGATGCTTGTAAAACACCAAACATGCCGTGAGGACAACTACAAAGCTGTAACTTGAGTTAGATCCAGCCGCATGCAATATTCATCGCATGAAGCAGGCTGATAGCATGAAAGAATGATGTTTGATAAATTCAAGTAAACAGCTGAACCTAGACATCATTTTATGAAGCATTCTGGTAACTTAAACAGAAGTGACCTGAAATATCTAAGTTAAGTAAAAAGATCTGTGAACACTTTAACATCGTTGTATCAAGTACTCCGATATTTTGATAGCTTGTAACATTCTTAAGTAGAATCTATTAAGGATTCCATACAGCTTATACCAAAGTGAGCGAGTCCTCGAGACTTGAAATGAATATTGGCGAATTCTCACAAAGCATTCTTTATATCATTATTTCAAGCTATACAATATAATGAAACCCACATTTTCAGACAATCTCATTGATCTCTAAGGAATAGCTTTTAGATAAATGGTATTGAGCGAGAAATCATGTGTATATCAAGTGTTATTGATCTTTTGACGGATAGTCTTTTAGATGTATGGTATTGACCGAGTTATTGTTTACTCATATACGAGATTGATACTTGTCATGTTTCCACTCATCAGTGAGCTTAGGAAGCCCCTTTCCTCAGCAGTGAGTCAGGGTATGCCGACGCCGCGAGTGAATAGAATAAACCGCGCTAAGCTAGTCTCAAAAGTGGACCCACGCAGAGAAATATATATATTTCAACGCGACTTTTCTAACCAACCTGCGTAAAACAAACAAACACACACACACACACACACACCCCCCTTTTTTTTCTTCCTCTTTAAATACCTACCACCCACATATTAATCAAGATGTTCACCACCAAGTCAGTCATTTTCGCATCTATCACTACCCAATGCTGACATGTGCTTAGATACCCACCTAGGCACAAGCCTACGCCAGAACAGGCGCAATATATCGAAGATGGCGAGACCATATCGTACATCAGATATGCAGGAGAACGCGTATTCCCTCGGAGTTTTGAAGACAAATATGGCAATGTACACCGATTACTCTCTCCCTAGCTGACATTCAACAAAGCAAGAAGCTGACCTGCAAATAGCTTGAGTTTGACTACGGTCTGTTCGCATTCCTATGCGAGCGAGACGTATCCGCAATTTATCTTGGGAGCGGCCTCAAAAAGACGGGTCAGGGAGATGGAATGCCGGTCTTCAGCGAGGACCTTTTCAATCTCGTTGACAAAAGAGGATACGCCGAGTTTGCCAAAACGGTGGACCATTTTCGCAGCCGAAAAGCACTTTTCCCCTTGGATCGTCTAGATCTTGATGCCGTCTGGCTCCAATTCCTAGTCAAAGAATTCGACCGTATGTTCGACGACAGGTACCTACAGCAGACGTATCTAGGCAAGAAGTTTCGTGATTACCAGCAGATGAAAACCTTCTCGCAAGTGCAAAGAGTCATGCAGGCCAAGTTTGCCGAGGGGATCGAGGATGTAAGTGTTTCCTTTCTTGGAATTCACGTAATGGGACTAACACAGTTGGCTTAGATGCTTTCAGCCCAGACGGAGAAGTACTGGAAGGAAAAAGCTGCTGCGATCCAAGGAATCACCGGCTGGGCACCCGTAAGTACAGAGTCGTTTCTTGATACGAGCTACAACTGATCAAAGCCATTAGACCGTGGATGATGTGCCACCATATGAAAGAGTCGTAACCGATGAGCAGCGTGCTGAGGCAATGGCCCAGGAGAATGTCATGCAAGCGCAAGAAGAAGATGATCACAAGCAGGACCTGCGGAACCGGTACGAGTTGTTAATGGGACGTTGTGAGAATATGGGAATAACCTTCGAGGAGGCGAAGTCACGCAGAGATGAATTTGATGAGTATCTCCAGCCCGCTTTCAACTGGGGTGATGATGATGATGATGATTATGATGATGGTGACGATCCTATGGAGGAAGATTACTATGACGATGTAGCAGATGAAAGGGAGATGGGAGAATTTTATTATGAAGCTGATGATGTTATAGAGGTTGATGAGAATGATGATGTGAATGGCCTGGGGAACGCAGAATTCTCCCTGGCTTTTCGACCCCGAAATTAGAAATAAAATAAGAAAAAATCAAGAAAATCACTTTCATGTGAGATTGATCAAGGTAGGGTGTATATTTCTTGGTTTGGTGACCACCAGAACCTATTTATCATTTCATTACTCATCTCATACATACACAAAACTATCTTCCCCTTATTCGCTTCTCTTTTCACGGATTTTCTCCGCAAGTAAAAGGTTTCTACAAGAATTGACGCCAAATCCTCTTCCCACTGTGCCTGAATGCTTAGTCAAAATCTTGAAACCGTCTCCAGATCTCCCAAAAACATATCTGACGATATAAAAATCCCAACATAGGGAAAACAAAACCTGCACAAATACACCAATAAGAAAATAAATATAGGGAGCCCCAAAGCTATGAACATGCTTCAAGTCCAGCAAATATCCCAAGAATGCAAACCCAATTTTCCTGTTAAGGGGTTTTGAACCCCGTAAATAATAACATGAAGGGTAACTTTTGGTAGGTGTAAGGCAAAAGCCTAATGAGAAATCGTTCACGATTTCCTTGCCAGGATATGCAGCTGGAGGGTGCTGCTTAGTATCCCGATAAGTCGAGCATAAGAAGTGCGAGTAGAATGCTCACCGCACCCAGTATGCCTCGAATTCTACTGAAGACCTGATATCGCTCCTCACAACACCCCACCCGGCGGATCATATATTGAGCTTTGTCTCGTTCCTCGACTGGCACTCCTTGGATCCAACCCTGCACTCCCTGGGGTATCACCAACCTGCCCATCCGGATTTGCTGTCACCTTCCTCAACATGAACATCGGCTTCTTGCCCTCCTTGTCTAACTGCTTAAACAGAATGAGTGGTTTCTCATCCATACCCAGACACCTCTCTTTGTCGCCATACACAATATATAAGGCGTACTGTTCCCAGGGTGCATTGATATTGTATTTCTTCAAAGCTGCGGGAAGAACCTTATAACAAGGGTCTTCCATACTAACGCGGAATGATTTGAATATCTCGACGGAAGCACCAGATGAGCCCGCGGGGGTGTCAGGTGCTGGGGTTTGCGCGCGGCGTAGAGGAGCAGGTTTGGTACTGTCGCGGGAGTATGTGGAGGGCTGGTAGGATTCGTTTTCATTGGGGAAAGTGCTGCGTGCTGGTGTGGGAAGGTCTGAGCGGTAGGATCGTGAGGCGAGGGTTGAGCCATTCATTGGAGGTGAGGTTGGTGAGGGTTGATTTGATGGGTAACCGGGCGAATTCGATGGTTGGGAACCACCGTTGTTCATGGCTGATAGATGAGATGACGAGAGTACGGCACGCTCAGCTGCGTTTGCGGGATCGAGCGCTTGTTCCATGAGAGATCTTTCTTGTTGGCCTTGGGGATAGGTGGGTGATGCGTTTTTAGGTGTTGATTCGTAGAATAGCTTCTTGGTTGAGAATTTCCTCGCTAAGCTACCTCCAGACTGGCCTGATTGACCCGATGATGGTGTTGGCGCAGGTGGAGATATTATACTTGATGAGTCGTAGTATGCGTTGGAATTGTTGTTTGCCTCTTGAGATGGGTATGGTAGAGGCTGTCCTTCCTTGAATGTGCGGAAAACTGGCAGCAAGTCTTCTCTCAACCGATCATAATCAGCTTTTATCCTGCGCTGATTATCCTCTGCTTCCGTTCTCAGCCGTCGCAGGTTTTCCTCGGCGTCTGCTTTCACCCTTCGCAGATTTTCTTCTGCTTCCGCCATTCGTTTATCTCGCAGTCGTAATTGCTCCACAAGTTGCTGTATATCTTTCAATGTCGCTGTTGCATACTGAGCTTCCGCATCCGCCGCTAGAAATAATCAGAATTGAAGCAAAAAAAGCCAACATCAGGCATATACTCACATAGTGGAACATAATTATCTGTCTCAATCGGTATATCCTGTTTGACCTTGATATCATAGACACTCTTCAGTATCGTCAATCGGTGTCCCACACTGTTGACACCAATCCCCTTCAAATCATCATGCAACAGGGCGACCAGCACTTCCCCGGTAATGTCATTTTCTGTAAATCCCATTAGCACTCTCCTCCTCGACCTTTACACGTCGCCCCTATGCGCAGCATACCTAAAAACCTCTCTCCGTACTGTCGGAGCCCCAACCCGCTCACAAAGTCCGCACATTCATCCGCCGTCCACTCCGAGATGATGGTCTCGGGCAAGCGATCACCGCTGTTCCTCGCACCATAGGTCGTGGGGGTGTGTTCGTTGGAGCTCAGCCCGTCCGACGTCGTGGGCGAGGCTTCGGAATCCAGGACCGGCGAGCTGTCGTGCAGACTGCGCTCATACTCGTCATCGGCGTCGGATTCGGGATACGCGGTGCCTGACTCGAATGCCATGCTGCAGCTTGGTGATTTGGGTACGTGAAGCAGATGGGAGAGGGACGAAGGGCAGCAGGATGGTGGAAGAGTTGGCGGCTCCGTGTCCAGGAACAGGTCGAAAGGTGAATGAATGTTGTAGGCGCTTGGCACGTCTGTGCCCAGATGCGAGTGGAGGGGTGGCTCTAAGGGACAACACCGCAGATGATCCTGGTAACAAACTTGGACTGGACAACCGGCATGGACTCGACAACACCCGCCTGCGAAAAGAGATCTATCAAATCCGCAAAACTGACACGCAGCGAACTGCTCAAAGCAAAGTGATATATGTTACCGCGGGCTATGTCACACCATGCGATGTTTTCCGTATTTTCCTTACTCTTTGGGGCTTCTCCTGCAATTGACTCGGTGGTCTGGTGAACGAATTCAGTAACATCCTCCGAGACATTGAAATTTACATGCAAATTACCGACCAAAGAGAAGCGCAATCCCATCCTCATCTCCTCATCTCCTTCATCGCTATGACTTGACCCATACTATGATTATACCGTAACGGCAAGCCAGTCTTTGTGTTCAAATTTGGCTGATACCGTCCTGCGTGACGCAGCCGAACCCTTTACTAGCGGGCGCTCTTCCTCTCTCTCCACACTCCAACGCTTGCTGGAAGAATGCAGCGGGACCTGATTCAACATGGAATTACCGGTACCTTTATTTTTTACATATTTTATATACAAGCCTTATAATATCGTATGACTCTAATTTCGATAATGGAATGACTTAGACGAGTCCTCTTCATCGTTCTCATCTTCACGTCTCAAGTTCCCGCAACCCCCTGTTTCTGAGAAGTAGAATTGAAACGAACTATACGAATTCTGATTTGCCAAAATAATTGCGACCTCTATTGTTTGGGCTGGGGTTTCCCCGTTCCAGTAACGGGATCCTCTTGTAGTTCTCCTGGGAATCTGCAACGGGAACAGGTGGTGGTAGCGGTGGTGGTGGAAATTGATCTACCAAAAATAATCCCCCCCCCTCTTACCTCTAGGTGTTAGAAGTTGGCCTATAACAAGTCAAAGGTATATATGCTAAAACTCAAGAAGAAATGGTTTAGAACTAGATACATAGAAAATATTGGTATAGCATTGTGACGCCTAAAATCTCAAACCCCCCTAAAAAGGAGTTATGCCCCAACCGTACGCCTCAGCCCTACATCGTAGACTCCGCGACGCCCGTCTTCGTTATCATTTTCGTTTAATCATATACACAGCACGCTACGTCTGAAATACCTCTAGCACGCTTTATCTCGAGCTTTGGGTACGCATCTTCCGCGCCAGCCAATCCCCTAGCATCCCATCAAGTCGCTGATATGGAAGTTAATAATGGCAACTTCAAAAGGGAGATAGGAGACTTACGTGTGTTATGTCGGCTAATTTGGCATTTTCTTCTCGGAAAAGGTTGCCGGTAACTGGGTGGTCAGGTCCTGCAGGAACAACTCCAGACTTGTCATATACTACCACCAATAAATCCTTAATGTCAGAATCGTCATCAAAGAACGTTCTCAGGTGAGTATCACTCCATGTATCGGTTGATGTTGATGTTGTTGAGCTACCCTTTTTCTCACGGGCTTCATCGGCATCAATCAGATCAGGCGATGGTGATGACAGTGGAGATGGAGGCTCCTCTTGGCTCGAGTTGTCTACCATGAGTGGAGGCACATATGATTGAGAAGGCGTTATAGGAGAAACCTCAATGGGAGACTCTGACAGCCTTTCGTCAATTGCATTAGCCCTCTCAACTTGTGGAGTCGCAATATAACTGTCGGGAAAGCTTCCGGGAATCGGGCGTTGTGCTTGCTTGCTTGGAGCACGATATGGTTCCTCCACAGGTGAATTCTCTTCGGAGGTATCAAAATCGTCCAACTCGACGCGAGCTTTAGCTTTCTTGGCTTTCACAGGCTTCGGGTCGGAGGTACTAGAACTTCCCGATCGAAGCATTTTGGAAAGAGTGCTAGGTGGCTTCTGTTCTTTCGGCGCGGTAAGCACAGAAATAGGGCCTCGGGTCGCCTGAGGAGGCGAGTCGATAGGTTTCAATGTCTCCTCGCTCCCATTATCGGGTTCCACTAGACGCATCGAAGGAGCCTCAACTGAGGTAGCAGGAGGCGGACGACTAGGCGCAGGTGCTTGTTGAGTCAATATCGCCTGCTGCGGCTCTATAGGTCTAGTCTCTTTTTGTCCAACCTTGCGAATTGGCGAAATGTCGGAACGTGGGACCTTCTGCAATTTGCTTGGGTTGCGCTGGATCTCGTTGGGTGTTGTCTCTTCGACGTTCGCAATCTCTTCGGAATCTTTACTTGGTACAGGCGATGATCCCCTCTCTTTGTCCGTGGAGCGTTTCCCCAGAGCTTCTTCATCATCATCCTGAGTCTTGGATTTCTTGTCTTTTCTTTTGAATAATCCGCTGAGCATTCCTGGTTTCTTGTCCTTTTCTTTCTTTTCTTTCGCACCTTTCTTGTCTTTCTTATCTGTAGGAGAGTCTTTCTCGAGCTTGTCGAGGCTCGGTCGTTTCTGGAACTCTTTGGAGTCGTTGGAAGTTCGAGTAGATGTGCTCGAGTCATCGCGAAGCAAGTTAGGTGTTAATGTGATCTTTCTCGTCTCCACAGAGTCATCCTTGAAGAAGGAATCCGTATTTCTCACTGTTCCATTCCTTGACTTGCTGTTTTCAAGCTTCCCTTCGCTTATTTCGTCACTCTCCCGCTGGGCATCGGAGCTGTTCGTTCTTTCCAGATCCCCTGACTCTGACTTAGCGTCACGTACTTCAGCACGAGCTTTCAAAGGTTCAGTCGCAACAATCTCATCGTCATCTTGATGTTGATCTTTTGGCTCGTTATCCTGTTCTAGCGGTTCTTTCTCTCCATAAAGCTCACCGTCACCTTCCTCTTCGTCCGTAGAGTAGTCCACATCGGAAGCTTCTACATAGGTAGGTGGTGCAAACGTGACGGTTTTGGCGTTTCTCCGACGAATGACCTTTTTAAGAGGATTTTTGGTCTTCTCTCCTTGGTCTCCAAGCATGGCTGAAGTAAGCTACATGAAAGTCAGTACAAGGCACTATGGGGAAAACAAAATTGGAGCATACATCAATATTTCTGTGTTTGTTGAGACGTGCCAATCGCTCAGTAGGGGTCTCGATATGTTCTGCTGGTAAGTATCCTAACACGTAGAGTAAGTTCTTGTACAGACACAACTCGTGTATATCACTTACCAATGCTACTATCCTTTACTACTCTTACCAGCCACCAATAGCTGTTGCTGTCGTCAAGTAGGACCATCGTGTCACCTTTTGTTGCATTGGCTTGACCCTCAACGGTAGCGACAAATGTATGTAAAGCGTAGACGAATTCGAAATCAATATCCTCTAATTCTTGTAAGCATTCTCCACCCCATCCAGAATCTGTAAATCTTTCATTGGGAATATCAGGGAACTCGTAAGCATCATCATCATCTTCTTCATCTTCTGAGGCTTCGTAGGGTATAGTCATTATACCTTCGTCGTCGATATCAACACTTTTGTTCTCAACGTGACCTGCCATGTTACCTTCAACAATCCCGGTTTCTTCGTCTCCTGCTAGACTATTGTCGATATAGTCATCTAGGTCGTAGTAATCTTCGTAATTTTCCACGTGCTCACCCGATAGATGATGATGATGCCTGAGAACATCTTCCGCGAGAACCACCTCTTCGATGACTTCTTCGTGTGGTGGTTGCAAGGGACGGTATTTGGGAGGGTCCGAGAAAAGAGATAAACTTTCGCTGCACGCTTGTGAAGCAGGTAAGGACCACTCCGGAGCATTCGCACGCAAATTAGAGGTAGATCGCTGGGGCCACAGATGCGAAAAGGAATACCCACCATCGTCGATCGAAGGAGAGCTCGAAATCTTGTCCATCATATCATCGTCCATGCTATCGTCGCCTTCTGCATCCGCCATTTCTGCATCCTCCGCCGTTGATCCAGTCAACCCTCCATTTTGCGCTACCGCTAAGTCATCTTGTTGCTGGAGATTTGCGCCTGTCAAGGAATCGCTGCCCGAAGAGTTGCTCCCGTACTGGTCGAAATGATTCTCCCCACTAGCCCATTCCTTCGATACGCGGGGACTTCTAGGATGTTGTTGGTCATCTATCGCCGCATCTCGCAATGCTTCTGCTTGATGTGGTGCTGGCGGCCCAACCCCAAGGGGTGCTGGATGCGCTGGCTGTCGCGTATGGTCTTTCGCAGAGGGCGCGTTTTGATCTTGGAGATCAATCGAATCTAACACAATTAGCGATAAACCTCACTGCGCACAACCCGGACCACCGTACCTGCTCTTATTATCTCTGGACGGGTCATGGTGGCTCGGCCTCATGTGGTTCTTCACGTTCGAGGAGAGGCTGGGTATCGTGGTCAGGCGGAGATGAATGCTAATGCTATGAACTCGCAGAGACAGCCAACAATAACCGCATCCAATATAGCGACTGCAAACAACCCAGCCTGTGAGCGTCTGATTGGCATCCAAGGTCGCAAGCGTACGAGTGATTGTGGTTGTGATTTATGCCGTGGACAAAATTACGAAAGATTGACAGGGGTTGGTCGAAAGAGACGCCTGGAAGCGTGATGGACAACAAGAGGAGGCCGAGAGAGGAATCAAAGGAGTGTCGATGGTCGGCGCAGAGACGTTCGTGAGGCGAGGAGCGACTCGTCGGCGTGCAATTGTATCGGGGGGTGAGTTGGAAAGGTATTTAATGTATCGTGGATCTGACGATGATCTTCCAGCCATCCCAGCACTCTGGTGTTTCAAAAAGCCGACAGGGGCCAAAGGCCGCTACGGGGAACACTAGTTCCATATTTGGAGAGCTGACGGGATCTATTCTAGCTACTGTACAGTAAATACGACTACATATATTTCACTATAATTATCTCTTCTTGTGCATGTCTTTCTCCCTACACGCATTCGCATGGTGAAGACATCTAATCCTCTGGCACCACTCCGTCCCCCCCATTCTCTTCCTATACGCTTCTCGTCCGCGTGTGATCATGACACTGTTTGGAAACTTGCAGCCGGACTGTAAGTAGTTTTACCCCTGACTGCGACATGACCAATGGAAGGCACCCAGAGTCACGCTCTGCGTCGTTCTAAGCGTCCAAGTGGATGCCGCTGCAGCGGAACTCCCACTATAAGAATTGATATATTTTCACAATCCATCTAAAATCAGGTTGTGTATACGAGTATATACATACAGCTAACCAGCATCTAGAGCGACTACTGGTACTATTATTAATATAGTACGGGGATTGGTCAACAGAAGCCGATGGCCTGGCCGTGTGAATCTTCAATCCTCACTCAGATCATCAAAGAACATGTCTGATAATTGCTGAGACTATGGCTTCACACCAGATAATCTTCGGCTGCATGTATCAGAGGATGGAACATCCTTTGACAGTCTCTTCTCATACTGAACCTCTGTTGGCGCAGTCCTTGAACACCGCAGACGGTGACCTATGTCTCCTAATCAATCTGTAGCTTGACCGGATCTTGGATTTGGTTCTTCTCCTTCTCCATTGTACCACGCGAACCATCATCTATGGAGCCTGCTTCCGTGAGTAGAAAACTCGTAGTGATGTCTCTAGTCTCGACAAACCATCCTTGACTCATATAACTGTCTGATAAGCTCGACTCCTTTTCTCCTAAAAGTAGAAGCACGAACCATTGCGTTGGTGATGGCGGAAGGCTTGTCTGTCTCTGTATCAATATCAGGCGTAAAATATAACGAACCATATCTGATTCCTCTTAATTGATTATGGGCTGAGCAATGACCTCTCCACTTTGTATCCTCTTCTAAGTTTCACCTGACATAGCCGGAAACTCCGGTAAGAATGAATATCTTGTTTGAGAAAGAATAATACTTTAATCCATCTCAAATGTGATGAGAACACACGATTTGTCAACGCCAGCCTGCACGATGCACTGCAAGTTTTTCGATATGTTACTGGTCACCATCACAACCGAGGGAATGTATTTTCATCAACGATAAAAACCACGCTACCAAATACCCAAGGCGGTAAAACAAGATGCATCTGTCATGAGGCATTGGGCGTATTCTGTTGACTTGTAAAGACACAAATAGGGAGTTATCTATTGGACTTGGAGCATTTCAAAGGAGCAAATTGACGACTTGTCCATCATTACCGAGACTCTGGGACATCGAGACTGTCTAGAATGCCACAAAGCCTGGTAGCTTTGATCAACAGCCACGAGAGAGAGAATGGGTGCGATTACGGCCGGTTCCAGTTTCACAGTAAGACCTAGCGAATTGTGGTATCTTTTGCTAGGTTATCACAAACAGATGGCACTGCATGTAATTACACCGTCTTTGTTCACAATCATAATAACAAGTCGAGGCTATAAAAGTGTCAAATGATTGGAGCGGTCTCGAGTGCTTGGTCAGCGTATATTTTAAAAATGCAGAGAATGTCAGGACTGACCACCTCTTAACCTGGATCTATCCTGGACATCTATCGTGGTCCAGTGGAACACATTTGTATGGGGTCATAAAGCACCGCTTGCGAAGTCCTCGAGATAACTGTGCTGCAAAGAGAAACAGTTCATGTACACTATTGTTCTGAGCTAGAAGATCTCAAGGCTACTGGCATGTAATAGATCACTGTCTGATCTTCGTTAGATAGCCGGCAAGTTTCTATTAGAGCGCGATATGATGGTTAGACGCATACATCAGAAACAATCAAAGATCGTGTCTAGAAAGCTCACGCATAAGGTTTGAGTCCACGACAGGCACTACACGACCTCTTACCGAAAGTGCAAAAAGCAGATGAGAGCTTGACAATGTAACCTGCCATTAGGAATCCACTACACAGATACCTTATTGAATGCTTGTATCAATTCAGTCCGCGTTTGATAGCCTTGAATCGGATTTATGAGCTTCGTAGACTATACTCATTCGCGAAACCCTTTTGCCTGGATGACCATGTCTCAGGGCACAAGACCTAAGACTAGACTGAATTTAGTATTACTACCATCATAACTATCTCAAATCTGACATTAAGGCTAAACTCGTCCTTTCTATAGACTGAGATTCTAAAAGAAGTTCCAAATTTGTGAGCTGTGGTTCAAAGATGTTGAGAGCAGTGCGTCGAATAATATAAGACATTTTGTAGGGTACTTATGATACAACTGCCGCCATCGCAGCTTATTTAAGCACCTAGCTCAACCGTAGTATGGAAAAGGTCAAGAACAAAACGTTGTATCAGAAGTACTTTAATAATAAGTGAACTAGATGATATGCTGGCCTAAGAAAAGTCCTCCAGTTCCACGGCTGGCTTGGCTTGATGAAATCTTTGAAGTAGAAGTCGGCAAGTCTACGCTGTGTCAGATAGATATCTGCACACAACAAGCAAAAGACAGACACCGGTACAGTTAAATGCTGAAGACGAGTAAATTTCTACTACAATATATAGAACATATAGCCCGTAGGTATTTTGCGAATATCCAAAAACGCACCTAAATCGTTTGGAGATGCGTATGTGCAATTCATCAGCCAGGATAAATTGATCAGGCCAAGATCTAGAACGCCTCTCAAGTATAATGCGTTCCAAGTACAAGATATATAAACATGCTACTCACCGCCAGCCACACCCGGCACACAATCCCTTCCATAACAGGCCCGAACCACGTCACAATATCTCGTACGTTACCTACTGAGCCTCAACAGCAAACAACAAGCACGCATCTAGCAAAAAGAGAAAACCCCCTGATCAGCAATGCGTGAAACTTCGAGTATCAATATCACATTAAAAAGAAAGACAAATCAAGCTTGTGAAACTACCATCTGCCAGCCTCTAAGCAACAGGGAGGGTATATACAGTAAGCGGGAGAGATAAAAAGGGGGGGGGGGGCTTTAAGCGAGCCCCTTGTCTGCCCGTTACATAAGCAAAGCAAAAAACATATCTTCAAGCCTTGGTAAGGTGTCTATCATTGATGAGTATGTCTCCTTTGGATAGTAGCTGTTTATCATGACTAGATATAATTTGATCTTGAAGCTGGTCACTTGAAGATGGATAGAGCGTGGTGTAGCCGGGGCCTTTTATTTAAGATATGTGAACGTCTGCTGCCAGCTCAGTTTTCGAGACCACCATTCGATCGATCTGTATAAAAAAAACCAAGGAATGCTTGTTGCCACGGTCGGAACTTCAGTAAAAAGAAAAAAAAAGACGTTGGTGCTTTTCAGCTATACATGTGGAATGAGCCTTCACGTCATCAAAGACTTGCATGAAGACCATGATTTCTCTACACGCCATGGAAATCTGGCTAGGAATGTAAGAGCTATTGACTTTTTAAATCTACGCCGTAAGTTTATAAATTTGAGCATACGAACTGCTTCTCTCACGAATACAAAATACTGGTAGCTTAATACATTTCAACACACACTAGCACCTCGCCAGCTGACCAAAACGGTTGGTTCATGGCTATCACAACATTTTAAACCCCTCTCTGTGGGACAACCCTGGGTATTAAGTAAGCTTAGCCAGCTGGAGCAGAGTAAGATTGTTGGCTTTGGTATATTAGTGTTAGATGAAGCGATACTTGTACTTGAGTTAAAAATCAAACAGAAATGCAGAGCTGGTTAGCATCTTTCTCTGCCGGCACAACAACTGAGTGAGGTGGGATTGGAAGGACATAAGCAACGAGCGAGGATGGATCCTTCGATATAAATGCGAGATGAGCCCTCGGATCCGGCTATTTGCGAAGCTTTATTGAACGTAAATCTTTGCAGAGGTCCCAGATCTATGTTTCGCCAATGAATTAAAGCCATTGTCGGGTTAATCTCAATATTAATGTGACGGCATCTTGTCGAGCTGGGGAGAAGGACTAGCGACAGCGACAACTATCCATCGCAATTCAGAACTACTAATTCGTAATTCGCAATTCGCAGTACGCACCCAGAACTACTAAAGTACTATCTTTTAAAAATAAACCCCCTCAGGTGATCCCATCATTACAGCTTAAATCGGGCGCAAAAGCAGAACGCCGACAGGTGTAATTTCACCACCTATTAACTCTCTCCGCGAGCCACATGGATACGCTTCGGGATACGCTTCTAACGCCATTGCTGTACTTTTCACATCCCCAATCAATCTCAACCGTTCCTTTCTTACCTTGCCTGAATTAAATAAACACGACGTGGATAATTGAATTAAAGTTTGGCAGCAGGTTTGAATTGGCTCGCTAAGCATTATGTAGCCGATATTGGGTACCTGCGACGGCGTAATTTTTCATGGTGGTTTTGCCCGGAATGCAGGGTTTGTCAGCGGTGCATCAGCATCCGCTAGCCATGGATCGTGTGTATTTTTTTTTAAAGCTTGATAGCTGGGAAGGTAGAGAAAAGTACCACGTTTTCACTAATTCAAGCCTGTTGTCTAGTCGCTGGACTGCAAAGTGTGTAAAGAAGGTCGAGCTCTGTGATTGAATTGTCTATCTGACGAGGTCAAGTGACCTTGCTGATGGAAGACTGCACAGGATGATCGTGGTCAGATTGACTGTTACGTGAGATTAGTTGCGGAAGGAGGTATATGAGAAAGATGACTGTGTTAAGTGAGGCATAAGAGAAGCAGCAAAATGGATCGATTTCAGAGCCAGTTATAAGAGGATATTTGTTCATGGAAAAAACATCCACCATTACGGGCAAGCCTACTTTCCGATATCCTAGCTAGGACTTTTCCCGCTCCCCATGAACGAAAACAAATCGTTCCAGCAAAGACCTTGCCCCATCGTTAGTGCATATTGAATAGTTCATTGGCCTGCGGGGGAAGTTGTCTGCTGTAGGTCGAGCGAAAGGGTAGTCTCGGCACATTCAGCCATGATTCTCGTAGGATACGACAGATGCACCAATGAATCTCGCCGCATTGTCACGAGATAACCTATAGTGTATCGTCCGATGCGACTATACTCGCGCGAGGCTGGAATGGCATCGATGCTTGGAAGAAAACACCGTAAAGCCACAAATACGATACTTTGTTATAGAGCATAACGCATAGGGCAAACAAGTTTAGGTAGGGTGTTGGCAGCCGTAGCGCTGGAATGAGTGGGCTGCAAATTTTGATTCATGCATCTTTGCTGTTGTGATCCCCGCCGTCATGAATCACAATACGGCGCTTTGCCTCGCCAGCAGCGTCGTTTTCGAGTCAGCTGTTCGGAACTAAGCCGATGCTTCTCGTGGAGGGATGGTGGAGAGGCAAAGTCTAAACAGTGGCCACCGATCTCGCCAGGCTGCTCATAACGACGTGTTTTATATGGAATTATCGGGTCGTCGCAACTCTGGTGGTCGTCTCACGGCTGTCAGTTACACACAAAAGCTTGGTGATGCTTGAGTTGGGAATGTCTATAATTCAGATGGAGGGAGAGCGACAGGTTGTTTGAGGCAGCGATGTGAGATGTGAGATGTATGATGTGTGATGTGTGATGTGAGATGGTAATGTGTAATGAAATGTACTGTAATGTGAGATTGATTTTGTGTGAATGAAGCCGAAGTCCATCCACGGGGGTATCGGCGACGAAACTGATGGCTGATGGCCACTACAGACGACTGTCGAGGTGATATACGAAGAGAGTTAGTTCTCTGCTATAAGAGCAGATGCACCGTAAGGTTTGGTGCCATGCAGGCCGGGTGTCTGTCCTGTTCACCCTCTTATTAGTATACACAGACTCGTACGCATCTGCCTATTCGTACTCATACACATGCTTACCCGTACTCGCACATCTGCTTAGCCGTCCTCTTACTCGTAGTTCCCATCCCCATCCATGCCCATACTCTCTCTCCTCGCCCGTTCCTCACCCGTTCCTCACCTCTCGGACCCGGTGCATCCTCCTCGTCCTCCTCGTCCTCCTCGTCTGCTACAAGCTTTCTCCAAGAGCCAAGCGTGCTTGAGTCGCGGGCTTGGCTGGGGTTGGCAACCCGTCGTCTCACTTCCCCAATCCACCGGATAAGAATAGTCAAGACTACCAAGCATCCTCGACAGAACGCCGCCCCCCCGGTTGGGTTCAACAACACCAAGCACCCGCAATCACTCGTGGAGCTGGCGCATTTCGAGGTCAGAGAAAGAGAAAGAGATCCATCATCGTGGGTTTGTATTCGTCGTCGCTGGGGAGAGAGAGTCGCAGCTTTGAGGGGCCCAGCAGGGAAGGGAAGATCCCGCGCCGGCCACACAGGCCTTCATTCGGCAAGTGGGATCCACCTGGAAAACGACCACTGAAACTGGAAAGTCGACCACCATACTCGACCACTCCACCTCCACCACCTCCACCACCACACCAAGGCCATTCTGTTCTCGCTCCTCGTCAACACCAACACCAACACCACCACCAATCCACCACTCCGCGACTGCTCAACGCCGACCACTTCACGTATCGCGACCATTCAATCGCAAAATTCAACTGCGTCATCGGTCAGCTACGCCGCTCGTCCATTCTGTCGACCGTCAGCAACAGCGAACGTCCCCTGATCGGGTCCACACCACGATCAACCGCCACGCCACGATCTCGACTCGACACAACTCCCGACACCGACAATACATACAATGTCGGATTACTACTCGTAGGCCACCATCCAGGACCAGCGGCAGGGCCGCAGTAACATCTTCATAATGGAAGCGCGGCAGCTTTGGAAGAATGGGAAGCCGAGCGCGACGGTCGCTACAACCACCACCTACATCGTCCCGACGTGCACGCCGTTCACGCTCCCGGTGAACGGCGTCCTCACGCTGGCCGACGATTCAATCATCACCCTCACTTCCGATGCGATCTTCGAGCCGGCGTGCACCCAGGACCCGAACGATATCATCGTCACCGGCGAGCTGAGTGACAGCTCGTCCTTAACAGATTTTCGCGATCCCTTTTATGCATCCACCCTACCACAATGTTACGCGCTGGCTGCGACAACCGTGATAGCATACATGCTCTGTATTATGCTGCTAATTACCCCGAGAACCTTCCTCCACCAGGGTGCAATTGTGCTGGGTCGAAGAGGCTTCACTAATGGCCCGTCTGGGAGCGACGCGGGAATTGGAATCGGGGGACGACCCTGGTTACAAAAGGTAGCCGCCTTGACCGTTGCGATATCCCTTTCGATTGCCACCGCAGATACCTTTAAGGTTGCCGAGCAACAGTATAATTCAGGAATCATGGATGCCGCCGATTTACAAAAGCAGGTGGATGCCGGGCTTGAACTGAAGATTATCCGACTCATATCAGATACGTTCCTCTGGCTTGCGCAAGCCCAAACCCTCATCCGATTGTTTCCACGGCAGAGAGAGAAGGTCATCATCAAATGGACGGCCTTTGCGCTCATTACCTTGGACGTTTTATTTAGCATCCTCAATGTATTCGTCTACCGGAACGCTTCGCGTCCAAGGACGTTTGTGGACGCTGTTCCCGCACTCACGTATCTGTTTCAGCTCACGCTCAGTCTTCTCTACTGTGCTTGGGTAATGTACTATTCTTTAACGAAAAGAAGTGTAGCATTCTACCATCCCCAAATGCGGAACATATGTCTGGTTGCTTTTCTCTCACTCATATCGGTGCTTATACCCGTCGTCTTCTTCGTGTTGGATGTCTCCAAACCAAGTCTTGCAGCCTGGGGAGATTATGTGCGATGGGTAGGGGCTGCCGCAGCCAGCGTGGTAGTATGGGAGTGGGTGGAAAGAATTGAGTGCTTAGAAAGGAATGATAAGAAGGATGGTATTCTGGGAAGAGAAGTGTTCGATGGGGACGAGATGTTGGATCCCAATCCGGACCCAGACTCAAATGGAAAGCGACAACGGAAACGTTCAAATACACAGAAAGACGATGACAATGGAGATACGGATAATGGTGGTGGAAAAGGCACGACGACAAGTCGGCATGGGATTTCCTGGCCAGCGGTGTCTGGAATTGCCAATCGATATAGGCATCGCATTGCCCATCGTGATGTTGAAGCAGCTACGGAACGACCAGAGCCTGCTCACCCAAATACTACTAAGCGCAAGCTTAAGCCGCTCCCGGCACTATGGCCCACCCGGCCTGACCCTGTTGCTACTCCCGTGAGCAGGACCGATACCGCGAGTGCTGAAAGCACCGTATATGCAGTTCGTTACCACCCTATCAGCGAGGGTACTCCTAGACCAGCTGTTAGAAGCAATAGCTTGGAGATTACTCGGACTCAGACCGTCGATGGGGACTCGGACGAATTCGAAAAAGATAAGACTATAGAGCACCTCGAGGTGGAAGATGGCGCAACAGGAGCGGGAAAGCAACAAAGCCACTGGCAAGCATTAATGAAGGCAAACCCATTTCACCGAAAAATTCAACAACCTCCACCAGAAGTATCAGCATATAGGGTAAAACCAACTGAAACCGTCAATTCCCATGGGGTAATTGCTCGCTGGGATGTTCGATCAAGAATTGAGGACTTTGCGGCAACGCAAGCAGAAAAATTACGGGAAAAGACTCGCCCACCTACTACTCCCGCTCCATTCGCAGTAACGGTCATACCGGCGCCGGTGCGTAGGAGAAACCTCGCTGCGATGATGGAAGAAATCGAAGAAGCAGAACGTGAGCATAGCCCGCATCCCACGTCCGGACCTGTAGAGCCCATTCCAGGACCCAGGGCGGGAGAATCTTCCTCGTCTCCCTTTTCGCCGCCTAGTCGCTCTACGGAAGATCCTTATACACCTTCAGATCTCGCCAGCCATTCAATTGCACAACGTGGAACGATATCCTTCATTACAGCTCTCCCTCAAGATCAACGGCCAGCAAATCTGTCTTCGTCACCTCCGTCGACCCAAGCAGAACCACTCATCATTACCCCGGTGAGCTCACGCTCTGTTGGGGCCCAGTCTCGAAGTCCTACGTACTCGGAACTATTACCAGTACATAGTATACCTGCTCCACCGAGGAGGCCTAGGACAGATGATGACTGAACTTGCTGGTGCTGTGACGTGACTTTTTGATCTTGGGTTAGCGCGGCGCTTGGGGTCTGCATAGTGCTTTTGTTGCATAGCATAAAATGGGAATGGGATATTATGTTACAAAAATGGTCTGGATGGTGCGGTGCTTTTGGGGATAGCATTTTTGCAATAACGAATTAGATGACGTGATGGTGGACAACTGTCCTGGAGCGTCTCCGGCGTTTAGAGATACAATTTTGTATATGGGGCGGACGATCGAATCGATATATCACGGAGGAGGTCATATTTGTATATTTGGACTGGTCGCTTGGGCAAGGTATTTATATGGTGGAAAAAATCTAAGTGATGTACATATTACGTACAGTGATGCAAATTACGATAGAAAATATGGTGTTAGACAGTCAATGAAATCTTTATGATCCTGCAGAGTAAAGCCAGCTTCTGACTTACATCGAGGTGAAATGGGGGATTTTGTTGTGGCCTTGGAGGCTGCTAGGTATGTAGGTTGATGAGTATTGTTTGAGATACCAGATACCTTGAGACTTATGACGTGGATATTTGCTCTAAAATTTTCTCTATTGAAAGACTCTTGCTAACTTAACTATTGAGGTATTCTATGCAGACAAATTCTCTACTGGTCCCAGAGAACAGCACTCAGCCCATTGTCACTTTCCGGCGTCCCAGTGCTTCCAATCCGCAAGCTAGCAACCTGCGGCCCCAATCTGCCCGTTGACGCGTTCCGCTTCACGACCACGACGTTCGCCGTGGTCTGGTCGCCAATGACCATAAAGTCCCCTGCCTTTGAGATGTCGAAGGTTCTCGGATACGTTCCGCCGGACGAGGTGATGTCGAGGAACGTCATGGTGCCGGCGGCGTCCAGGGCGAAGGTGGCGATGGAGTCGTTGGGCGAGAAGGACAGGTCGCGGCGGTTGGAGACGTAGAGGAAGCCGTCGCGCACCTTGACCTCGCCGACCTTGTTCCCGCGCGGCGCCGTGGCGTTGTTGGCGAACGTCGTCAGCGTTTGGAAGCGCGTGAGCGCCAGGCACCCGTTGGTGTACGCAAACGTGAACGCGTGCACCGTGTTGGCCAGCTCGTTGCCGATGTACAGCACCTTGCCGTCGCTGCTGAACGCCCCGTGCCGCGGACCCGTCCCGCCGACCTCGACGTAGCTGGGACACGCCGTCAGCGTCCCGCCGCTGCCGATGGAGTAGATGCGGATGAGGTCGGCGCCAAGGTCGGGCGCGAGGAGAATGGCGCCGGTGGGGTCAACGAATGTTTGATGGGGGTGCGAGGCCTCTTGCCGGGAGGGAATGGTCCCGGGCCCGGGCATAGCCAGAGCGAGGGTTTGCTGGGCCTTTGATGAGGAGGAAAGTGGAAGCTTGAACGTTGAGATGGAAGATGAGGTGCTGGGATTTGGTATTAGCTCTGGGAACTTGCGCGTGGGGGGAGGAGGAGAGTTACTCACTAATGCGCGATGGAAACATATCCTCCATTTCCATATAATGAACAGGCGACTCCGCCGAGGGGAGCGCTCGCCTTGCCAGCTGATACCAGACCTCCGTTGGCAGCAGCAGAAACAGCGTTCACGGACGCGCTTCCGAATGACGTCTCGTCAGAAGTATATATCATTCGGGTCGCGGAATCCCAGTGCATCCAGCTTGGCTGTCCTCCAATTGTGACCGAGCTGTTGGTGGTCAGAGCATTGGTTGTTGGGTTGAACGTCAAAGTATTAACCGTCCCGGTGTAATGGGTCACAAAGATATTCAACGCATCGCCTCTACTGACATATTGGAGCAAGCTTGCAAGCAGGAAAGTAAAGCGAGCCATCGTGGGAAAAGGTACTTTGGCGACGTGCAATTCTAGCAAATCTCCAATATTCAACACGGCAGGCTCGAAAAGCAGCCAGCCCTGGCTTTATATTATAACCGCTAGCTAGCATTCTTTTTTGCAAGACTTGATGAAATTATTGTGGACCGCACGAGTTGTTTCACGTTGAGCAGTTGATCTCTCTCAGACGTTTAAATTCGTCGGCAAAAGGCTCACTTGCCATTCAGTTTTTCCACCAAGACCCATCTGTATTTGGCTGTAGATCGCCCATATGTCAGGGTAATACCAAATTTTCCGATGGGGCTACGTTAGTTGCAAGGTACAAGCCCTATAGCATAGCTCATATAAGTAAACCAAGTACCTTAAATTTGATCGGCATCCAACAATTGACATCGTGAACAAAATTCCACTACATCAAAAAGAGGTCGTGAATTGAAAACAATGCAGGACTAAATCTTACCAAACCACTTCTGCCTAGGAAGTCTGTATCAATTACCAATGATATGAACTTTCTGGTTGTTACGTATTGCTGCAAATTCAAAGATGCTTATGCTTTTGAGAAGCTTGTTGTTTAAGCTCAAAGATAGGCGACACTTGTAGATTCGCTTGTGTTCACATCTATTGATTAGAAGCAAATGACTCTGTTGATCCCTCTATCTAATATCTTTCGTTAGAATAAGTTGGGGCGAGAGACACTACGACTACTGCTTACGTACAAACCGCATTTAAAGATGACGTTCATATGTCAAAGCCGAAATAGAATCGATACTTTACAGCCAACTAGAACGTTAGGTTTAGGAGCTTTTGCGCTAACAAAGGGGTGGTATACGAATCTTTTGCATTCAATTCATATCAGAAGAGCACATGATTCCAAAAACAAACTTCCATATACTATTTTCGCTGCTCAGAGAACATGGGGTAATATAGGCTAATGTCAATTCAGGCGGATCGGTACGTACCTTGAGACTTTTAGCAGAACAGGCACCGGTGCTTGGCTGCTTCGAGGTTGAGTGCTTCATGTAGATCGACTGATTAAATATATTCCGGTGCCACGGTCCGGTCTGGTGGAGGGCTTGGTGTTCTAGATCGCTTCCAGAACATGAGTACGAGTGGCTGCGCGAGGATATGATACGTGCCCTTGAATAAAGGTATATATGTATTTAATCTAAACACTGATAACAATCGGGGCGACCGGAAGTAACTGTAGGTAAGGATGTTGATGAAAGCAATCTTTCGATGTTTCGGTGGCCACGAGTTGTTGATCTTATCGTAGCTGAGGCTGAGGATCTCATATATTATCCATCCGATGTTTCCTTAGCTTTTCCTTCTCACATATATTAATTTTTTCTTGGAAAGGCTTGATTCCTGGAGAGTATTTCTATACTCTAATACTTTTTTTTTCTAGCACCAAGAATGTTCTCCTACCTATACCTCTGTTTGCTGCTTGCAGCAGTGGTGTGTGCTCTTCCAGGACGTAAGGTAACAAGAGCAGAAATCGATTCTTGTCTAGACAGTGCAGCCGTTCCGCAATATCTCTCCACGTCTACAAACTTCACACAAGCAGTTCTGCCATACAATTTACGAATTCCATTCACACCAGTTGCGGTTGCCGTCCCTACGACTGTTGCGCAGGTACAGGCAGCAGTCAAGTGTGGTGCCAAGTTAGGAATTACTGTTTCTCCTAAGTCCGGTGGCCATAGTTATGCGAATCATGGCATTGGAGGTGAGGACGGCCATCTGATGGTGGACATGAAATACTGGAACACTGTGTCGCTGGACAAAGATTCTGGGGTTGCAACAATTGGCCCAGGAAGCCGGCTTGGAAATGTCGCACAAGCTCTATACACTCAAGGGAATGTCGCTCTTAGCCACGGTACCTGTCCATCGTATGTTTTGATCTGTAACGCTATACAATCTAGAAATGACTAATAGTATCAAACAGTGTAGGAGTTGGTGGACACGTGCTCCATGGTGGGTATGGATATAGCTCCCATACTTATGGGCTGGCTTTAGATAGTCTCGTCTCTGCCGAGGTTGTGCTAGCAGACAGTACCATAGTCACCGCCTCCAAGACATCTAATTCAGATCTCTTCTGGGCTCTTCGCGGTGCTGGCTCTTCCTACGGAATCGTCACATCTCTCAAGTTCCAAACACATCCTGCTCCGGAAAACAACACCGTCTTCTCTTATGGCTTCAACTTTAACCAAACCCGGATTCGAAATGCTCATGCCGTTCTTCAAGATTATGCCAACACAACGATGCCTTCGCAAATGAATATGCGATTTATGGTAAACCCATATTCAGTGACGATAATGGGTGTCTACTATGGTAGCCAAGAAGATTTTAAGGCAGCAGTAGCCCCTGTGCTCGCAAAGCTCGGGAACCCAAGTAGTACGAGCATTCGCACTCGGGGATGGATTCAATCATTGAGTGATTATGCCTATGATTCTTTAACCACGGCTATAGACTTTTATCAAGTAGGTTACTAACTTCTGGACATCGTTGAATATTGCTAACTCTCTTTTAGCACGAAACTTTCGTAAGCTAGCCCTATCTTGTAATTAAACCTCCATTAACAAAAGCCTTTCTCTAGTTTGCGAAGAGTTTGATGACTGTTGCCGTGAATGACGATGCGTTGGACGCATTCTGGGCGTACTACACTGATGTTGTCAAGAAGAAGTACAACAATCGAGTAAGCCTCATTACTTGTCCGTTCTTTCTTTCGGAAGCAAGCTAAACTCAACTTTCTAGGATTGGTATATGATGATAGATCTTCACGGTGGACCCACCAGCGCCATTAGCAAAGTCCCCGTAGGTGACACCTCGTACGCACATCGCAAGGCTCTTCTTAAGTATCAATTTATGGACCATTCTCATGGAGGAACCTATCCTCAGGAAGGATTCACATTTTTGAATGGCTGGGTTGCTTCGATCACCGATACAATGAAGAATACCGCCTACTCACCCTTTGGAATGTATATTAACTATGCAGATACCACACTTTCGCCCGATGAGGCGCATTCCCACTACGTAAGTATTAAAAACAGTCATATTTTCCAATAAATAGGACTTCTCTATTGAATACTAAGTGTCACTCATATGGAGTCGCTAACGAGAAACATACAGTGGCTCACGAATTACGCTAAACTGAAGACGATCAAAGACAAGCTCGATCCAAAATCAGTGTTCAGCAACCCTCAGGCAATCTCGCGGAAGTGAGTAGGAGTAGAATATTGAATAAAATAGTTGTTCTCCGACTCCCAGAAAGTAAGATTAATACACGAGGAGCTATTTAGTAGCGCTGGTAATTCTTGAGTGGTTCAAGAAATGAAAGAGAGATAAAGGCATGGAATATATACACTAAGACACATTCGAAAGGGTAGATTGTTATAGGGCATAAATTTTAGAGCAATATTTGTCGTTCCAAATCATGCCTTTGCTCTTAGTCAACACACACTCACATCAGAGACATAAAGCTCCTCGTACCAAGATGAATGATTCTAATAACATTCTTAGTGGCTCCGATTAATTATTCAGTATAAGTTGAAAACTTCAAAAATCTTGAAATATTGAGGGATTGAAACCTCATTTGACTACTACTGCATACCTCTCTAGCTACACATTTAAAGAATCTATTGCCCATCCATAAAGCTTAGTATCATTCGCAATGGTATAGTTTGATAAGTGAATGTAAAGCTTCGCCCTACAAACACCATCTCACTATCTTCTTATATAGTTAGTAGAGTTGCCTAGGAGATGTCACACGAAGCATAGAAGACTAGTATTTCAACTTAATGGTGTCGTTCAGCTGTTTTCAGATTCAATCTTAGCTGCAAATAATTTTCGCGGCCAACAATTTCAATAGGCAGCTTGAAACTACATTTTCCTCAGCGGTATGTCAATTCTATTTGACATCCTGAGTTGGTGGCCACCACAATTCCATCTAACTTCAAACATTTAGAGTTCTCCGAATAGCTTTCCCCTCAGTTTCTCGTGCAAAATACTCTGCAAAAGTTGTCGTTCTTATTGCATATTTCTGGATTTTGGAAACATCTACTTCATATACGTTCGGATGGCTGACCATATGCAATTGATATAGAATCCCAGGTACCTGATCCGGTGTCACTGATTTCGTCTCCTCGAGAGAGCGGAATTTTGCAGTAATCTTTATCCCTGAAGCATCCGAGAGCACCTTCGCAACATCTTCAAGCGTGAGGTTCTCAGCACCGAGGTCGATTTCGTGGCGATTATACTTCTCCGGTTCAAGCAATGCCGCCGCCGCAAACTTTCCAACATCCTGTGGATCCAAATGTGCTATTCGGTCGGTTGGGGAATAAGAAACCTCCATTGTGTGACCAACTTCTAGATCTGGCCAGTTATATCGTGGCATGAAGTCGAGATAATTGTGCATAAGCCAAGCCGGACGGAGAACGGTATAGTTCTGAAATTTGGCTCCACGAACAGCCTCTTCAACAGCTTGTTTGACACTGTAATATGGCGCCAGCTTGTAATTTGGGTCTTTCTTCAGAAACTCGTCATGACGGTTGGCGCAGACGACAGTGGAGACAACCATAGTTTTAACAGTCGAGGTCTCGAGCGCTGCTGCGATGACATTTTTCGCTTGTTGTATTTCAGTGTTGGTGACATAAGGATTGGGGGGAATTCCGAAGGTATTCAAAAACACCCCGGTGACACCAGAGACTGCAGCTCTTATGGAATCGATGTCCAGAAAGTCTCCTTTGAAAATCGTAGCCCCTAGTGCTTCCAAAGATCTTGAAGCTTCAGAAGTTGGATCACGGACGAGAGCGTGGACTTTGGCACCTAATGTCAGAAGCTGACGAGCAGTTCCTCCACCTTGTTGTCCAGTTGCACCAGTCACAAGGAATGAGGAAGACATGATATTTGTAGATGATGAGATATACACCTAATACTGTGCTAGGATTTAACAAAGAAAGATTTGTCTACGAGATTCTCAGTTTCTTAAATACTTGATCACACCGTATGATAATAAACCTTTACCGTTACCCAGTGTTTCTTGCAAGGTCTGTAACCCAGTCGCCTGCTGCTTATATGTTTAGCTTACGGTCGAGCGTATGAGGATGCATACTACGTATATAGCTGAGCCCCTACAAATAGATTATGTAAGCTCGCACTTGAACTGCTCTCATCCAATGATAATTGTGTCTCGCTTCATGACTCCAATCAGGCGAGATCCAACTGCCCAACCTCATCATTCTTTAACTCCCTCGCTCCTAATGTCTCTTTGCGACATGAAATTGTTCTTGTTATCCTGTTGTTACTAAGTCACATAATTTCGGGATGGCGAACGAGGGTGATACTTCCAGCTGCAAGTCACAGATGCAACGAACAAGGACCCGCAGAAAAGCACAGAAAGTAAAGACTGGGTGTTTTACGTGCAAGTATGGTTCTACAAGTCTCTTGTGGACAAAAAATTAAGCTAACTCGTAATCGTGTAGGGAGCGGCGTGTTAAGTGTGATGAAGCAAAGCCATGCTGCCGGCGATGTGATAAATTCGGAGTAGATTGTGGGGGTTACGATACAAGCGATACAAGTCATGTTTCAAAAAATTGTCGTAATAAAACTATCAACCCCCCTAAGATACTGCCTAAGACATCAGCCTTACTGCAAAATCCTTATAATCCAGGAACACATGTCTCCATTGATCCCGAAGAACGCAGATACTTCTACCTCTTTCGTCAGGATAGTGCGAAAATGCTGTCAGGCTATTTTCATTCAAATTTCTGGTCACAAGTGATACCACTTCATGGGCACAACTCGATACCCGTTCGGCATGCCACTATTGCTGTTGCAGCACTATTGAAGTGCCTAGAGACATCTGCAAAGTCTCCATCACCCAGTGACTCTCAGAAACGAAGAGACTCTCAGTATCAGTTTGCGATACTACAGTACTCTAAGGCTGTCACAAGTCTGCGGCGCTTACTATCGACAAAGGGTTCTCATCATAGAGTAACGCTAATTACAGTATGTTCGAGATGTACGGTTACTTTTTTGCAATGGAATGCTTTGATAATAAAACTTATTTGAAAAACAGGTGCAAAGAAAGCTTTTCATTTTGGTGTTTATTGTCATTTTCTAATATGGAGCAACAGCTGACCTGTCACTTCTTTCCAGGCTATCCTCTTCATATCGATTGAGCTAATGCAGGGCGATTTATCATCAGCATTTAACAGCATGGGTGGAGCTTTCTTAGTTGCTGTTGATACCTTTGCTCGACGTACCGACTACTCTGGAACAAGCGAAACCGCTCTCGACAACGAGTTGTTACAAATCTTTGTTGACCTCGAGGGACAAAGCCAACTACCGCTATTTTATGATCTGCGCAATACTCAATGTCGCCTTCCCTCTATTCTGTCACTAATCCCCCGGATACCTCTCCCTGTGATCCCACGACAATTTACTACGATCTCTATCGCGAAATCTTACTTCAGTCTCATAATTGCGCTTATCAATAGACTGCATTCACAAAGTCCACATGACTTGGAAAGTAACCGTACAACTGCAGATGAATGCGAAAGTTTACTCGACGAATGGGAAGCAGCATTTTCCTCGTTATTTCAAGAAGCACAAAACAATGCCGCTACCATCGGAGCAAATCAGGCGATTATGGAAACATACGTTCCTCATTATATACTTGCCAGTAACTATGCCATGTTGAAAATTATTAGCGCAAGTAGCGCTGGCAGTTGTTCAGAAACCTTTTATGATACTCTCACATCATACTTCCAGCATATAATTGACCACTCCAAAATTATTGTCAACGCTGTCAGTTCTCAGTCATTGCCAAAATTTGCGTTTGAGGCAGGTGTAATACCACCTTTACATGTTACCGGAACAAAATGTCGCGATCCAAAACTACGACGTGAAGCCATCCAACTTCTAAGGAAATGTACCGCTCAGGAGGGTGTTTGGGATGGCCAGGGATGTGCTGAGGTTTGTGAATGGGTTATGACTATTGAAGAAGCTGGAGGTTTCGATGGTCTCCCAAGCACAAAAAGTACTCGACGGCAAAATTCATCCGTAACAATTCCGGAATGGGACAGAGTGAAGTTGAGTTCAGTGATCGCTTCGCTGCATGAGAAAAGAGGCTGGGCGCAGTGTATTTCAGTAGTACCGGTGTTGAAAGGAAAGCATCGTGTATGGGAAACAACCTCTAGCTGGTAAGAAGGTATTGAGTCTTCTGACTGCAGGTTACGATTCGAGGTGCTAGAGCTGCTATACGGCTGATTAAATAGTCAGATTTGAAACAGGTAAGCTAAACAAATAATATCCTTTTCCAAGTGCCTCACTAGAATTGTATGCAGTCCCTACGTTAGCCTTTGCGAGCGTGGGCAATAAAGCTCAATGTTACTAAAGAATCATCATTGGCTTCTGTATGATTTCAAATACTTCTTCGGAGAATCTCCATACATTCTAGTCACTAAGTTATCACCTCCATTAAGGATTTAGTATTCCATCCGGTAAGCCTCGTAGTACTGTATTAAGTTGTGACACCTCTGCTCTATTCGCATTCTTCAGCGTTGCTAATTTCAGCGATTTTAACACAAATCAAAATCTAATATGTCGCTTGGATTAAGGGGGGAAAAGTCCGCAGACCTTTTGATAAAATAATCCGTCCACCGTCTTTAATGATTTGAAATTACGACTTCAATTTAAAACTTGAAATTGATAGTAGAATGGTTCTTTCAGCACAGAGATGATCAAGACTTGGTATAACTGAGAATCTTCGATTTGACTATTGAACCATGGTCTAACTAGCATATCTCCATCCCTTAGGCTCACCGGCTGCACGCTCCCTCTCCTCCAAGACCTTGTTCTTCTTTGCGCAGTACCACTTTGTGAGCAAGATGAAGAGAATTGTTAAGCCACAACCTGCAATCAGAACTCCACCACCAAGTTGATATCTTGGCTCTTGGTTACGGAGAAAGAAGTATGGAGTAAACCAGTGGGAGACGGAGGATACACAATTCGCAATTGCGATCAGTGCTGCTCGCTTGGTTCTGGGACGTGGTACTACTGTTGTTTCCCAGGAAATTTGGATCTGCGAAATATTAGTTAACTGAATATGGCAATAAGGAGGGGGGAAAAGCTTACATTCAAACCAACAAAGGGTCCAGCGCACAAAAGAATCATGCTGAAATATCTGGCTCCCACATTCAAGGTTGAGATCATAAGAGCTGCTCCAATCAGAGATACAATCATTGGTCCGATAATATGGTATCCATGCTCCAGATTCCGGCCTGAAGACCAAGATACTGCTAAGGTAATGATAAAGGATATCACGTATGGAGGGGCCTGAATAAGATATGTCGTGGTTTTATCAAAACCAAGAGTATCCAAAATCTTGATTGAAGTTAGTGTTTTCCCAATTGTGGGGAGAGATCCAAGCTTACAGTTGGGAAAAAGTCTTTGTATGATTGAGCAATGATCAAGAAGAAGTGAATACAGGCAAAGAGATAAGTGAAAGGGTCTCTTAATGCCATCCATACACCTTCCATGTAGCCACCTTCAGTATCTTCGGAGATGCCTCCTGCCGACACAAGTTGTCTGTACTGTGACATTTCTGACTCTTCGGGCGTGAAATAGTATGTTCCGGTATTGTCAGGAAAGTTAGGAATTAACCAGAACCCTGAGATAGCCACCATGATACTGACAATACCTGTATTATGTTAGGTCTTTATTCAATGCACACATAGCATGATCTTACCTTCGAGAAGAACAAACCATTGCCAAGCGTGTAGATTGGCAACTCCATCCATGTTCGTCAATATCGCAGCTGCAAGTAGTCCAGATATGACGTTTGAAATGATGTTTCCTGCGTGCCAGATGCCCATACGTAGCGGCGACTCATGTTTCGTGTACCAAGAAGATGTAAGAAGAGAAACAGCGGGCAAAAATGGACCCTCAGTTAAACCAACGAGGAAACGGCAGAGGCAGAAAGCCCAAGGAGATTTCATAGCAGGCATGCAAATCGTAACGGCGGACCAGGCAAGCATGCAGCATGGTAACAGAATGCGTGGCTTTCCCTTTGCAATGATGATGTTGCCAGGAACTTGAGCAATAATGTAGCCAACATAGAAAAGCGAGATTCCAGCAGACCATTCAGTGTCGGACATGCCCAGGTCTTCCTGCATACCAGCAAGACGAGCATTCGAAACGTTGATGCGATCAAGGTAGCTAGAAAATCATCAGTACGTATTTGATTGGTTTCAGGGAGGGTGACTTACTTCATGAGAAGCATCATAGTGATACATGGTAGGAACTTCCAGTCCAATTTTTTCAAAACTTTCTTATTAAGGGCATCCAATTCTTCCTTGGATTTGTCCTTGATGAGAGGATATCTTTCGAGAAGGACATCTGGAACTGCAAGAGACTCAACATTTTCAAAGTCTTTCTTCTCGTCAATAGAGTTGCTTCTTGAATTGACCGAGGGAGCCATGGTTGTGGAGTGCGAGAAGATGTGTTGCAACGGCACTGTGCTATGAATGGCAAGGAAGCTGTACCTTTTTGTTGCTTCTTGTAGATGCCATGCCACTATATATATGTATTCATGTCAGGACAGGAGAAGTGCACAGCTATAGCGGCACATCTACACCTTGTACACGATTAACTCCCCAAACCCCATCTTTCCCCCTACGCCCCGCAACTTGGGGTGTGTAGAATCACGCTTTGGCTTGTGGAGAGTATTTTTGCGGAGGAATTGGCTCGGGGCTGAGTCCTAGCGCCTGGGTAGCCGGAGGGGTACTTCGGGCGGAGGCGGAGAATGTCCGAAGCGGAGAGTCAAGTTGCTGTAGATATCAACACAGCTTGTTTTGGATCACTGGGCAGCTGGACTGTTAGAACCTAATTGAATTCCAGTAGTAGGGTGCTAAGGTGTCCCGTCTCGCCATTGTGGGCGTAGCAGCTTCTCATGCCTTCTAACTTAAAAGAATCAAGTGATAGGACATATGTCATTTGTGCCGTCAAAATAGAACAAGCGGTGCATCAAGCACCCAGGAAACCAAACGCAGTATTGGGTTGAGCCTACTCGAGATAGTGCACAGATGTGGAAAGTTACTAGATAAATTATTTGGGAATGGGAGCATCAGGTAACAATTTATAATACAGATACTAATTTTGAAGAGTCTGAATTAACTGAAAGTTTTTATACACATTAGAAGTAGTAATGTATAGAAGTAGTAATGCAAGGTTAAGCATCATCTCTAATTCCTATAAGCACGGCTTCAATGAATAACTCTTGATAAGTGGCAATGAAGTGATGTTGATTTGAATATCAAATTTATAGGAAATCTATATTTCTAGCTATTCACACACTCCACGTCTAACTATCCAAGGTTTTTAAATATTCTAATACATTATCCATTGCCATCTTAGCACAAGTCAACTGAGTATCCGCAGTTGCAGCTCCTATGTGTGGGGTGCTAACAACATTCAAATTTTCCCACATCTTGCTATACTTCTCCTTGGTGGGAGGTTCCTCGTTGTGACAATCTAAGCCTGCACCCCAAATCAACCCTTCAAATAATGCTCTTTCCAAATCATGCTCGTTCACGATGCCGCCACGGGCAGCATTGATGAGAATTGCAGTTGGCTTCATTCGGCTCAACTCGGCGTAAGAGATCAAGTCCCGAGTCTCAGGAGTCAGAGGCATATGAACTGTAAGAACGTCTGAGACGGCAATGACTTCTTCGTATGTTTTTGCTCGAGAATGAATTATGTGAGGCCATGCATTTTCTGGCATGAAAGGATCATAGGCAATGATGTCGGCGTCGAAAGCGCCGCGGAATATCTCAGCAACAGTTCGTCCAATATGACCCATGCCTAAAATACCAATCCTCTTCCGGTATAGAGTTAAACCAGAACATGATTCTTTTGGGACTGGTGCTAGCGTTTGGCGGATAGTGATTGAGCGAATTTGTCTTGCAACAGTCATTGTAAGCGTCAGAACAAGCTCAGCAACAGCTCGTGCATTGGCTCCAGGAGTGTTTAATATTTTGATCCCGCGAGCAGCACAGGCACTCTGATCAAGCTTGTCTATGCCAACACCATGCTTCCCCACAGCAACAAGCTTTGGACATCTCGAAATATCTTCCGCGGTTAAATAAGAATTTCGTATCAAAATTGCGGTCGCGTTTTCTCGCCAATCTCGAAATTCTTCATCTTCGGGAAGTACAACATTGAAGAGACTCCGAGCGTATTTAATAGCTGCAGGAGGAAATTTGTCGATTATGTAAAGGGTTGGCTTGCCTGTATGGCTTGCAAACTCACGTGGAGGTGTTTGAACAAGGTCAAGTGTGCTAGTTGGTGCCATCTTGTGAAGAGACTTTATTTTCTGATTCGTAGCGGAGGAGAAAGAGACAGAAAGTTGTTTTCTATTGACTTTTAGCAAATATAGAGAGACATTGGCATTGAAGTACTTGCTTCGATATGAATTGGTGCCAAGATTACCATCGGATATTCTCCGCGACCGGATTAGCCATCGGACAGCGTGACTTGGAGTGAGAGCATCGTAACAAGGATAAGTTAATTAATTTTTGATAGGACGCCGCTAGTAGATCCATATAATGAATACTAAGTCATAACATACTGGTGTCTGGTGACACTGGTCGATTGGACTTCAGGTGGAGTTTCGCGTAAAACTTGTTGAATAAATTGTCGGATATTATTGGGAACGATGGTCGGTGGATGAAGCAAAAGTTGATATTCAGCTGCAAACTTTTCTGCTATTAGTAATGTGTGTAAAGGTGAATTTGATGGCTAATTTCTTACGCTCTGTTGAGTTGAAGCTTCACCTTCCAAAGCCCAGGTTAATAAGGCGTCAAGAACACGTCTGAGCTGCCTCACAGATGAAAATCGTTGACTTATAACTGTAAGTAAACTTGTGCATTTACTGACAAATTTGGTCAATTGGCCAACTGATTGAGAAATGCGATCTCTAAGACTCAGCCAAGAACCAACAAAGACTATACCGGCCGAGAATATGTCGTAGGCATGAATAAAAGACCATGCAAAGTTACCACCATCAGAAAGTTCGTATGTTTGGCTGATAAAACGAAGAACACTTGCAACGACCTCTTCTATTATTGTTCTTCCGCGGCCGAGCACTGGATCAGAATAAGTATGGGTATTTTCCTCCGAGAGCACTATTTGTGTGAAAGTCCGGCAGGTCAGTTGATCTAGATGATGGTAGAAGTGGCGAGAAGAGACGGTCGTGTTCCTATTCAAGTTTTGAGAAGCTTCTCTCCAAAAACTCAGATTTCCGTAGTGAAACAGGCTCGACTCGGTACAATCGCGAATGTTTGAAATCAGTTTGGCTTGCATGACAAGATGTTGAAACACAAGACTCTGACTTGGCGTAGGATCTCCATTATTTCTCGTTTCATTCCCAGGCATCTGGAATTGGTCAGTTTCTATATTCGGACTCACTAGATCTTCTCACCAAAGCTGATATATCTTCGTCTTGGATTGCAAACGGCCGGCCTAACACACTGCTAATAGTTCTTCCATAGTTAGTTTAGAGCACTTTGGGTACTAGAAATTTGTACCTATCAGCAATATAGCAGCTCCAAAATAGCTTCCTCGCTTCGTCAATTTCATCATGAGATGACTCTGATTGTACATCTACTTCCTTGTGTAGTCTTGCGGCTATACACTTCTTTATTGCTAAGCCAACAAGATGCCATGCTGATCCTCCGTGCACAGAGAAGGTTGAGTATACAATCAAGGTAAGCATGCAATCTAATGTAGCAAGATCATTGCCCTCCATCACAATCCGTGTGAACAATCTCATCGCTGCAGAATGAAGATTGACATGCACAGAGTCTAGTGTATGGGATTCTTGAGATAACAAAATTCCTAGCGAGATAACCATATAGACACGGAAATATCTGCAGGGAATGCTCATTTCTGATTGACTCACTCGACCACACTCATGATCTACAATTACTTCTTCATAGTCCTTAATGACTTGCTCTCGAGTCAAATAAGGCAGAAGTATAAGCGCTTGGTCCAAAAAGAGGCCGACGTAGGAGGAGGTTGTCTCCCGTGTTATCTTAATGGTCTGATTGTTAGTGTCTCTTATGTTTAACAATTGTGGATTTGAAGTCGAAGATGCGGAAGAGGATGGGTCTGAACCCTTCATAGCAATGGCAGCGAACACCATCTTTTCAAATGACAGCTGCACTGTGATGACTCCCGTAAGATCATTCCGTGGCTCGGCCATAGCACTTCGAGACAAAAATCCAATTTCACCCATTGTGGCTCGAACAGAGCCATCACCATCGCCCTCATCATGCAGTTCTGTTGCATATAACCCTTGAATTGAAGGTGAAACTCGTTTGTCAGTGACTGATCCACCACCATTATCATGAACATGCATAGTGCTGCCAACTGTATTTGACCGGGCGCGCTTGCATCGTGTTGAATACTCAAATTCATCAATATTCCCCCTCAAAGAGTCAATATAACTGCTCCAATTTAGTTCTGTGATATAAAATTTCATCTTTTTTTGCAACCCTACCTCGAGAGAGAAGCATGTGTCAACCCTCCATCCTCTGGAAGACTTGACATATCAGTTGTCCGGCCACGGCACTCAGCCCCTACGACAGCGCATCCTGAGCATATTGGAAGAACTCTATCACACTAAAGGGCTGATCAGCAATGTGACTTTGGACGAAGCAGACCCGCTGTGGTAGACTTACCTTCTGCTTCCGTTTCCAGCATCTTTGACATGCCTGGTTACGTCTACCACCACCGAGATTCCCATCAATGGGCACGTGATTTTGGTCCATGATGCTGGGCCCACTCAGAGTGTGTCCCTGAAGAGTTGAAAAGTCATCGGGCGTCTACTTCGGATAATCTCCAATTCCAAGAGCTGTAGCCAGGAACGATTATTGTGTGGTGTAGTTGAGTCTTGGGGGGAATGTCCGAATCTGAGGAAGAAGTGGATAGGCGGAGTCGGAGGCAAAAGAATAACCTTGGTCTTGGTATAAAGTATAGTTAGGACATCATGAATATGCTCCACCCATACTTTCATGACTCGTGATGCGTCGGTTTGTACTAGACTTGCCAAGCCCACCCTCCAAATACTGACTAAAAGTGTCCCAACATCAATTGTATGCCAAAGTTGCCCTTTTGCCCAACACCACTCGCTTCTGCCTGGTCACTGGAAGCAGAGGGCTGCAATACGCCTTTGAAGTTTTAGCAAGGCATGATCAACTTGATCTTATCATAAGAATCAATGAATTATCCATCCATGATTATCGAGTGATCTGTTGAAAGGCGCATTGCTGAAGGCTCAGATTCAGTGTATTGTTAATTTCCCAAAACGGAATCATGCCTACTGAGGAGAGATCTCTACCGCGTTTGCCAGCTTGTCATTCCTGTTATCAGCGAAAAGTCAAGGTAAATTTATTATTACAAGTCTACGCTTGTCCAAAATGAATGTGTATGGCAATTAACCGCTTCCACAGTGTGACTCGAAACGACCGAGCTGTGACCCTTGTGCCAAACTTGGCCAGGAGTGTATGCTATTGAGCTTGGATGGGAATAAAGATGGTAATGGAAATGGGAAAATCACAAGACAGTAAGGCCTCGCTTTTGAATGTATTTAGTATGGACCATCTGCTGACCCGTTACTTCAAGGCAGATTCATGAACTGGAGGAAAGGCATCGTATGTTGAACGCTGAAATGATAGCACTGGGAGGCAGCGAACAGCCCTCGGCGGGTGATCACCCTACTATTCAGAGCAACACCGGAACCGAGGGAACGACCAGAACTGTTGAGCGACCAACGGAATTTGTTAACGGTAGTGGCCTTAGGTTTGTGATATTATTGAAAGTTTTAGACCATCTCTGCTAAGACGCTTAGTTTTTTAACATCTTTATTTATGGACTCGGAATGGAGAGAGAATAATGCGGATCTACTTCAAACGCTGGCAAAAGCATCCGAAGCAGCTGAGTCAACTGTTCAACCGAACCCACTACCATCATCTGGCGAAGCCCGGTTCTTGTTTGATAAGTAGTAAGTGCGGCACATGTACAGAAATTCTCTACTGACGGCTCTACGGCCTTACCACCACTCAGATCCAAGCTCCCGTCCTCCTCAAGGAGGACATAGAGCATCTCTTTGTACGGGTTTATAAACTAGCGAGACATCAAGTTACACCCCATGATCTGTTTAGAGTCTTCATAATATCGGCTATTGGGTCCGTTTTGCCTCACCGAAATGGATCGTACGATGCACACCCATTTGGCTACTTTCTAGCTGCCATGCAATATTTCAACAAAAACTTCTTGGCTGGTGGAATTTGCGCTATTCAGGATCTACAATTGATCGGCAGGTTTGGAATATATCATCACATAGGTATGCAGCAAAACCTTTCTCTGAAGACATGCTTACGTGTTGTAGGAATTTCGATATGGGATATTACACAACTGTGTATTCGCATGTGTATTGAACATGGCTTCCATCTTCCGCCTACTAGCAAGACAACACTTATAGAGGAACATCTTCGGAGGAGGCTCTTTTGGCAATGTTACATAATTGATCGATATAGCTCTACAACGCTAGATCGACCGTGTGCCATTGCCGAACGAGATATTCACGTCGGCTTTCTAGTAGATGTCAATGATGACGAGATCATAGCAGCCAATGATATGTATCCTGACTTGGACTCATTCAACGCGGCTCATATTGCACATGGAAACAGCGAAATGACTGTTTTTATTCTGTGTTTACGGCTAAGACAAATTACGTCACTCATTCACTCCAAATTCACTCATACATTTAAGTCAAGTTCGCTAAACTTAAAGCTGCAAAATTTGCTTTTAGTAGGACGAATATATTCTGATCTTGATAGCACTTTCCAGAAGTTACAGGAGTGGCGAGACTCAGCACCAGTGTTTAGTAGCCCTCGTTGTCTATACGAAACCCAGGAATGGTTTGACCATCTCCTAGCAAGAGAGCGTCTTCTACTTATTCGAAAAGCCATCGATTTAATCCCAAAACGAAATGGAGTGCCGCCGAGAGATCTTCTAAACCTATGTCTGGAAGCTGGCATTCGCACCATTACACTTTTCTCGAACCAGTTTTTAGAGAAGAAAATCACGTTCACGCGTAGCTACTTCCAAATGATGTTCACCGCTGGTCTCTCTGTGATGTTTTGCATATCAGCAACAGCAGATCTAGAGCTTTTAGCTGTTAAGGAGGCAATTCTGGCCTTGGATTCATGTGAAAGAACACTGAGGCAAATGGGAACTCATTTGCCAGATGCTCAGCATTATGCAACGGTTTTTGAAGCTCTGGTCCGTAATTTTAAACGGAAATGGGATCGTATCTCGAGACCAAGCTCCGCACCACCAAACCAGACCATCGCAGGAGAGTTGTCTGGGATGACTAGCTCGGCAATTCGTACCGATCCTTATATTCAAGGGCATAATTTTTCAAACCAGCAGTCAAACATAGGCACCTACCCTCACCACGCAAACTCCAATCTGCTGAATTATGGGCCCACGGATCCTAGTTTGACCTGGGATACTTCGTTGGGAACTGAACAACCTATTCTGGATACGAACGATGGGTGGGGTTTTGACGATGATGCTTTGCATTGGGCATTTGTGAATGATAATACACTGTGGAATATGGAAGTTGGCCTTGGGGAGTACGCTTATGGAGAACGGAATCCGAATATGAATATTTTCGAAGGCCTTGGTCTCGACATGTAAGTTGTTAGGTATCTGAGTAGAAAAAAGTTTGATTAATTATGTATGGGGGCTCACAGCACTGGAAGAGGAAAGTTATGTCCAGGTGGCATAAGATTGAGAAGTAGAGTGGAAGAGTGAGGTATCTGACATGCCCGAGGAGAGCTATCCTCATTTGATAAGCACACAATTAAGCAGAATCTAATCAATCTAATTGTCTCTCATTGCAAAGTCGAATATCAGAGTTGAAGTTGCGAAGCTCCAGCACGATTGGTCGCAAGCCCGCCCCACTTCTCCGTAACAACGACCCAGCACTGTTTTCACCATATTTCCACTATAAACACTGACAAAGTAGCTGAGATAACTTTCCCCGTGGTTTCATCTTAATAAGGATTAGCAAAGGCCCCGCACAACGTACCTGTGCCATATGCAGATCGCTAGCAACATCTTACCTTGATACAGTACCTCTCAGGTCCCTCCGAAGCGAAGCCAGCATTTCGGAGAATCTCCGAACCCACTCTCCAAACAAATATCCGCCGGCACAGAGACCTGTCCGATGAGGAAACCCGTATCTATAATATAAATTAGAGATTCACTCCATGTTGATTGATGATTTATTCAAATTAATGTTCACTGCTACTTGAACTCTTCGCTCACCTACTTTTCAATTACATTTTTTCCATTGAGAACCTCACACCTAGAAAAGCACGTTTCGCCATCCCAACTATATATCATCTCCTCAGGCTCACTTCCCAAATCCGTAACTTTTAAACCGCAATCATGGGCTCCATTTCTGAGTCTCCGGCCGTTGCCAAGTCAACAATTTCAAATCCCTTCCGCACACGCATTCTAGCTGGAGAAGTTTGCGCCGTCATGTCGGTGAAAATAGTACAATGCAATGAGATAGCAATGATGTGCAAGATGGCCGGTATTCACGGAATGTTCATCGATCTGGAACACTCTACCTACTCTTTCAACCAAGTCGCGCAACTCATCCTGGCCTGCAATTACGTAGGGGTCTCGCCTATTGTACGGTCACCTTCTAAGTCCCACTGGCATATCAGTAGGATTCTGGACGCAGGGGCAGCAGCAGTAGTCGTGCCTCACGTAGATTCAGTGCAGGAGGTTAAGGACATTGTTAAATTCGCTAAATACGCGCCAATTGGAGCAAGAGGATGTGCAAACAATCAGCCATTGCTACAGTTCCAGTCGATGCAGGTGGAAGTACAGAACGAAGTCTTGAACCGAGAGACGATGCTGATTCCGATGATTGAAACGCCGGCTGCTGTAGAGCTTGCCGATGAGTACTTTGCGATAGAAGGAGTTGACGGAATTCTGATTGGGTCTAATGATTTGTGTACGGACTTGGGTATCCCAGGACAATACGATAATCCGATTTATCAGGATGCCGTGACGAAGATTGTGCTTGCTGGAAAGAAAGCTGGAAAGCCAGTTGGCATTGGAGGAATCGGAGGAAGACTGGATCTATTGGAGAAGTGGTTTGCAATGGGAGCTTCTTGGTCATTGAGTGGTGGTGATGGGGCGATGTTACAAGCCGGCATGAAGAATATTGGAAAGACTTACAATGATATGAATCGTAGAGTAGAGAAAGCTCGACAATAATTACAAGCAAAATAATAAATCCCTTACCACAATTATTCCTACAGAAGCATCGCAAACCAGTCATCCAAAATGAGTGAAAAGTTCCTTCTCTCAGTCAGAACTTAAGGATTTCAACGGAAAGAGTTCGACTCTGAATTTCCCGTGCTTGTTCTGATACGTAACACCCGCTTAATCACCGAACCTCAACATGTGAGCAGCTTTCGCTAACATTGAAGTCTCAAGCACTGTTAATTCAGTAGAGATCTGGATACAAGAAACAATACAGTATGCTTTAAAGCATGATTCATAACAGCTCGAAATCTTTACGTGATGCCTACCACTGGGTACTGATCTTCTGAATATATATCGTATCAAAGGCTCTGTCATATCTATTTGTAAAACAACTCGCCTTTGCACCTTCCAAACCAAAAATGCTATTTTGTGTTAAGACTTAGGATGACTATTATTGTAGCTTAAGTAGTCTAGTCTAGTCAAGTATAGTATTTAATCATCTATCTGATTTTGAAACCTGTAGTTGGCAACCCAGAATATATGTTATGTGACCTGCCCAGAACGCCCTAGCGAATAACAGACTTAAGACAGTTTTTCGGCATCTATGACCTACTAATCCTGAAAGCTGCTCTCGTTCGAAGCCTAGACTGTGCGAGGAGCACTTTACACTCACTTAACAAAACATGCGAACCTCGGCTGGCTCCTCCTCCGAATCCTCCGCATCAACCACGCTGTCAGCAGAGCCCGCACTTCCCCGTTCTTTCCTCTCTTTGTTACGGCCACCAGCACCCTCTGGTCCTGGGTCCTCCCAGCCAAGAGCATGTCTGCCACCGCCAAACAAACCTCGATGCTTCATCTTCTCCCACCAGATCTTGATTCTTCCAGGAGTAAAGTCCGATTCATCAACTTCTTGCCAGAAATTCAAGCCAGACTCCCAATGGCTGCGAACTTGTTGGTTACGCTCCTCCAAGAGACGGATACAACGTTGGTCAGCCTCACTGATGCCAAGAGCACGAATTGTGGCGATGGCAGTTGCAGCGATCTTGAGGTGAGGACGGACATCTAGCTTGGCGACTGATGGGACGTATCTTGGATGTTCGATGTGTGCAAGAATTGAGTGAATGCAAGCAATGCGGAATAGAGAGAGTTTTGGGATTTGGTCTTCAGCCTGGAGATTCGATTAGCGAGATTTACTGGTGAAATGGCATCGAGATTGATATCATGTAGAATTACTGAAAGTGAATATTGAATCCTTCTAGGGGATCCCTAGAAACAGAAACAAGAAATGAAAAGCGATTACCTACCAGTAGATCACGACGAAGGACTGCAACCCTAGCTTGTACTTCCTGGTTGCTTAACTCAGTAAATGGGATAGTCGTGAACTATATCAGTCAGTGATCACATCCCTTGCAAAGCAGATCTTGATTCGATCAATTGTGGATTTTCAACTGACCCTAGCATACATGGTCGAGAAGTACGTGATATCGTCGATAATAACGAGTTGTCGGTACGTATGTGGGCGCGAAGCCAACGAATCTACACTCGCCATCTCTGCCTCTACTACCTTATTGGAGGCTGTATAGAGTCGATCTGTGCTTCTGTGACCCTCTACTGCTGCTGAGTTGTTGCCGTTTGCTGCGAACTCAGTTTCACCAATACTAAGGCTGGAAATTGAACGCAAGCTTGACGACGATCGTTGAGGAGGATTGAGACGCGAGGAGGACTTGGGCATGGTAAGGCCAAAGACACTGCCCTATAGACACGGATTAACGTATGACCGAAGCTAAAATCATGACGAGGTGGTCTCGCTTATTCCGAAAAAGGGGGGAGAGGGATTTAGAGATGAATGATAACTTACATCCGCATTGAGACCGGTGCTTACACCTGAATCCCCATTCTCAGCTGAGGAAGCCATGATTGCGAATGTCTTTGTCGATCTTGGTGCTTTGATGTTTTGTCTGTGCGATGAAATTTGAAAGAGAGCAAAGGGAGGATGGGTAGAAAGACAAACTAGACCTCGCTTGTTTACTGTCCAGGTGAATGCCAAGACGTGACGCTAGCCTGACCTTTAGACGTAAGGCTGTCTCTCAACCGTATGTACGAGCACATATTATGACTGTAATTATCTAATAGTAGATTAATACGTGTTCACTGGGTGTAGTAGGGAGTTCTAATAAGTTTTTTTGTTGTTGTGAACATTCGCGTGCTGGTTTAGCCGAAGGGGCTCGCCCCACATACCTTTTTGGGTTAGCGAGGACAATTCTTCACCACACGAAATGTCCAACTCTGTGCCTTCTTATTATCGTGCATTCAAGAAGCTTCTTTTTAAGATTCTAATTTTGGGAATTTATTTCCCGAATTACTGAATATAGGTAGCAAAGTAACATGCCTTTGACAGTGAGTGTGTGGGATGAGGTGTCTAGTCAATAGATAGGTCACTACAAAACTGGAGTTCAAGGGTATGAAACCTATCAGATGGGACACAGACATGGGCTTATTTGTTTACATTCTTTCTCTGGGTGTGACTAACAGTTCTGAAAATCACTAGTTTATATCTAAATGTTGTTTGTCTTCTTGTTCTCGTTCCATGTTCTTTCCGTCCTGCGCTACAGCTTTTAGCCAGCTAGCCGAGCCTGTCTTAAGCACCAGGTAAGGGTTGAGGTCTGGCCCAAAATACCTCTCTCTTCTCGTCGTACTTCTAGGCCCGCCTTCAAGAGCAGATAGTGCAGCTCTTGTTTTTCGCATACGCTTATTCTTCTGTCCACCTTCGCTGAGGAGGCCACTCATTCGTAGTCGTTCTTCGGATAGGCGTATGTCGTAGGACACAATGGAGCGAACGTAAGGGGCCATATCAGTCACGAGGAGGTGTAAGGGGCGATCAAATGACGAAAGTTCCAAAGACGAAGATATTTTCCAGGCGTAAGTATCTGGTTCTGATATTGGGTCGAATGCTGCGCTGAAGTCGCGCCGAGTGATCAAAGTATCTGATTTAGAGGACCGATTTCTTATAAGCTTATGGATTGATGCTTCGCTTAGTCGGTCTAGCTGTGCAGGTATTTCGTATCCATGCGAAGCGTGTTGTTCAAGTTGGAAGTGATCTCTTGAGCGTGACTTGATCCAAGAAGAGATTTCTACCCGAATACTTTCGCTTCCGAAGCCGTGGAAAGGCTCGACCTCGAGAATATCACGGCCAAGAGGATAATCTTCGCGAGCTTTTGATGGCATATTAGGAAGGCTTGCATCCATCGCCCTCTGGTTGTCGGGAGCGAATGCTCTACCGAAGCAAACATCATCCCCGCTCATAGCTTCAGTAAAGTCTGCATACATTTGTAGCATGGCTAGTCTGTCTTTTTTCTCCTCAAGTGTAGATTGCGATTTTGCCCAACCACTAATATCAATGCTGTCATGCCAGTCAATGGCGTCTATTTGCCATGCGTCCTGGGTCTCACGAATCACCTCCGTCTCAACGTCCAGATAGGTTTCATTGCCTTCAAGGAAGTCTTGGCAGATCCAACCCATACCAGTCTGATAGGCCCCCTCACTTACCACGCGAAGAGTATGCCCATCTTCGTCAGTATCAATTCCTGGAGGCCAACGAGGACAGATCCAATCCACTGTTCCTTTATTATCCCCAACCCCAAATTGACACCATAGGTTGAGATCTGTCACAGAGCCGCGAAGATCCTTATTCCGACCCTCATACAATGCTTTGGCAGCATCATGGCGAACCATATGACCTTCATTGGCAGCGATAAGGAGCATGTGGTCAGCGGCAACCGCTGCTGGAGCAGCAGTAAACCGTAAAATTGCGTGAAGTGATAGTGATGCTATCGGGATGACGGACTCATCTGTACAAGTCATGACAATTGGCCGCTTGGATTCGATAACCATAGCCATAACTGTATTCCAAAAGTTTTTGTCTTCTTCATATAGGATATCTACTTCTTCGAAGAAGATAAGAGATTGCTTCTGTGCTTTTTGAGCAACTTTGGGAGGAGCCTTGGTATTTATATCTCCAGTACTGGTTGTGTTCAGTACCTCGATCTTGGGTACGGGACTTGTATTTGTGGGCTCTTTAGCTTTGAAAAACGTATTCATTGTGCCTTGCCGACCACTCTTTATATCGGCGTCGAGTGCATCAGCTATTCGCTGAGTGTCTGCATCGATCGCCTCTGGATGGTGATTGTGGGAACCTCGCACTAGATGGTTGCGCGTAACGTCGCCCACCCTGTCGAGAATATCTTTTCCACTTCGCCTGCTGCTAGAATTGATTTCAAAAACTTCGAACCCAAGCTCTTTGGCAACTGCGTAAACTGCTGCAGTTTTACCGCAACCATGTGGTCCACTAATGACAACTCCATTGGCGTTCTTTTCGAGTTCGCCCCTCCCAGCACTCACAACGGTTTTCATCGGTGTGTTTTGACTACCCTGTGGCGATTCGTGACCTTCTGCGAGCTCGTCTATAGTGTCATCCTCGCCGCTTGACACTATAAAGTCATCTAATTTGTTGGATTTGCGTTTGCGTTTGTGTGAAGACTCTGCTTTGGATGGGGCCGATCTTCTATCATTAGTTTTACTATTGACATTTTCGGTTGACATGAGCGTCAGAGTTTGTAACCACTCCTTCAATATCAACGCCTCTGGCACATTATGCAACACATCTACAGCAGACTGAGGAGCATATTTTTGAGTCCATAGCTGTGTTTCGTACCGATTTTGATCAAACGCAGACAGCTTTGTTGCTAGTGACTCGAAAAGCTTTGGCAACGGGGTACTGGTGACTTTTTCATCTATATCATGATAGTGAATCTCATCTCCAACAGTGTCAAATTCTTTATCATTGCGAGCCCGTGGTATTGAAGTATGCAGCTCCTTCCGTATTTGTTTTTGAATAGTTGGACCAGACTGGAAATATCTAGTGGCAGCCCTTAGACACGGCGGAACTATCGGATATTCATCCAGATTGATCTCCTGAATACTTTTAACGACCTCATTGACAGACAGTCGTGAAGCTAAATCGGAGATCAGGTTTTCGTCAGGTGCTACTTCCATGGCATGGTATTTCGATTTTTTCTCCCCGGGGGAACATTTGATCCAAGAAATTCCATCTTCTGCTGTCTTCTCATCCGAATTGTTGAGCCCACGAACGTGAACCATACCCTTCCATGGCCAAGCCGGTTCCAGCCCGACAGGTAACCTTGGTATCTTTGAAGTGTTGCCAAATCCAGAAAACACGGATGGCTGTATCTTCCTCGGTGCATTGTTGGCTATCTTGGCCGGAGTTCCTTGCCTGCTACCTCTATCTTTTGACTGCGGTCCTTCAACCAATGCCACTCCGGACTTTGGTTTATCGGGTGCTATCTGTAAACTCTTTTTGGGCCTGCCTCTGCTTGAGCTAGGCTCGTGAGAGGGAATAGCTTGAGTGCTTGTAGAAGCCATCGTAGCCTTAGGTAGGAAAAAAGGATGAGCAGTGGTTGACCCATTGCCAGGAATTTTAGTACTTTTTGGTGGGTTCGGAATGTTTACGACTTTTTCGAAGAAAGATGCTGCAGTACGGGTGCCGTCCATAATGGCATTAATTTTCTGTCCTAAGTTGAGTGACTGCAGTTGATCATTCGTATATCGAACAATTACAAGCTTTGTTTTATTCTGCTTCGAGCTAGTTGTTGAGCGATTTCTGGCTGTTGTTTTGACCACCTTATTTGGTTTAGTCGGAGGGGATCCTAGAGTACCGCTTTTCGAGTTGAATTGCATCGTTTTCATAGGCTTGCTTTCAACAGTAGCTGTAACCATGTCACCGGAGACGCCCGGCGTGAGAAGAGGATGACTGTCATTCATGACTGAACCATTAATGTTCCCCGGTAAGCTGGCTACCAAAATCTCCGAGTCATTCGTCTCTGAGCTATTTGGCGGAGGTTTAGGATTTTGACTGTCGCCCTCGGGGACTAGTTGGGTCTTCGATATTTGTCTCGACTGGCTGCCAGCATTCATATCAGCTCCTTGCTCTTTTCTAACATTCTTCAAGCCACTTCTTCCCTCTGGTGAGTTTGTTTTCTGTCGCTTCCTCCGATTCTCGTTCAAGTCCACTTCTAGCAGATCTGCACTGCCTGCCGCATCCGTAGCCCAGGCTTCCTGCAACTTTACTGTCGGTTTTTCGTCTGTCCCAGATACTGATATATCTTCCGTGCCAGATATTGTGCGGAGCCGGCCTGTTATTGCTTTGTGCGAGAGGTTTTCTGTTGTTGGCGGTTGATCAAGAATGGTAGACGCAGCAGAAGCATCTTCACACTGAGTAGGATTAGAATTTGGCTCTGTAGCAGACTATCATTAGCATGGCAGAGCTGAGGCGGGAGCAATATAACATACTGTTGGGTCGTTCAAATAGAGGATATACGGGCTTGCCCTCATTCAGGGAACCCATTGATGTTGGCATCAAGGCTGCCATTAGAGTGTAGCCAATGCGTTGAAGATGATTTCTATCTTATGATTGTTGTGCTGGCCATCGCGATTTCGAATTTTACCAGAGGACTCTACAACTGATTGCTCAAAGGGCAAATATATAACACCAGAATGTTTTGAGGTTCTTCGAGTATGAAATGAGTATTTAGAACCACCTAGGTAATATTTAGAATGATATGGAGATATTTGTGACAAGAATAATAAGGCAATGGTGGATAAATTTAAAATTTAGTAGTAAGGTGTTGAATGGGATTTAGAAGTCCCAATGCTCTGGTAGACTGAGCAAGTGTCCAGAGAGTACCGTGATGTGGTGTTTTCAACTATCTAGGGTAAGAATCTATGTCGCGTATGGGAAGTCAGTCGCGTCGAGCGAAGAACCACTTAAACCCGCGCCGCCCACCACCCTGTCGCCAAGCCCGAGGAAGTTTTTCCGCCTCCGAACGAAAATAATAAATTTTGGGGAACTCTGCAGCAGGTCTACAGCTTCACCGTCCAAACTTTAGCCAAGTTAGCAAACGGAAATTGAAAAGATGTCGTCCAGATTTTCAATCCAGAAGCCATATATTGTGGCCTCTCTTCCACGACCCATTGATCCTTCAACTGGGCGATATGTCGTGGGAGATGTCTATGGCGGGGCGCTGGGATCAAAAAAGAGAAAGAGATCCGAACTGGCAGTTGGAGTAGATGGAGAAGGAGTCACTTTATACGATGTAAGATCTTGTCAAGTATAGGGTACAATCTCAGTTCTAATCTTACTAGATATCGTCATCCAGACTAATAACGTCGTATGCCTTACCTCCGCAAAGCTCATTCACCTGTCCACCAAGTTCTCTCAGAACTCGAGTGTCAAGAAGCAAGTTTGAGCGAAGAACTTATGTCTCTACAACCGTACCTCAACCACAAGTTACGCTCTTTTACGAGTCGACCGATGGCAAGCAATCAGCACAATCCTCAACCGAGACTTACAAGCTTGCCAGCTCCAAATCTCCTGTGGTGTACCTGGGAACCATTGCGGCTGCGCAAGGCGCGGAAACATCGACAGAAATACTAGATTTATTAGTTGTCAAACAAGATGGGGAGATTGAATGCCTTGATGGTAATACTCTGCACAAGAAGTGGACTTCGCCTGCAACTGCCATCGGACGAGATATTGGAGCTCCACTCAAGAATGTTAGAATTGAGTTTGCACAGTTGACCAATGCATACGCAACCAGCCAAAACATATTCAAGGGTCGGAAGGACTTGCTAGCAATGTTTTCGGATGACAGTGAAGAAAGCAGAGGGAGTCAAGGCATATCTGAGGAAGGTTTCAACCCGGAGGTTCTCATCCTCATTACAAAATCTGGCGACTCAAATCCAGTTCGCAATGTTCATATGGTAACACTTCCAAGAAAAGGATCCGCCAACTTTGACAGTTCTAGTCGTTCAGTCAAACCTTTATTGACTACAATCCTGCCAACCCCAAAAGGAAGTCAATTCACCAACGGAGCTACATTTAGTTTACAGGTTGCCTCTGGCACAATTCTACAGCTTGACAATGATGCAGTGACAACATTTGAATTCTCAGAGTCGGTCCTCACCGAGGTGTCTAAGATCAGAATGGAAAGGGCTACTTCATTCCAGCGATTATCGAGCACTGCCGTTATGGTATCTAATGACTCGACTATTAGCGTCTTCAATCCCAAATACCAGTCTAGAATGGATTCTGTCAATTTTGAAAGCAGCAAGTCACGCGGAGCCTGCAAGCTGGTTTCGTACTTCCCCAAGGACAACACGGCTGTAGCTATCTCAGACAATGAACTTGTCGCTATCCAGATCGAAAGCAAATCCCGTGCGGCTGGTCTTTTAATAGACTCAATTGGCTGTTCTACAGAAGATCAAGTCAGACCGATAGAAACCATTCCTGAAGCCTTTGCCGCTGAGGTCCCGGTGGAGACTATGGGACTGTTCCTTCCCGGGTCAATCAACCTAGCAGAAGCTGGGTTAAAAAGTCAAGCCGCCCCCATGGAGATAGCTTATAACGCCGGCAATGTCGGGGAATTTGATAAGCTCATGGCGAAGAAATTGATGGAGGAACCTGAGCTGAATCCGGTAGATGTTGACAAGCGCTGGGCTATATATGCCTTAAGCAAGATTTTCAGCTGGACCAAAAGTGACGACCTAGAATATCGACTCGCTACACAGTTCTATCCTCCCGACACATTTATGTGGTTGCTAAAGCATGGTTTTATGACCGCTGCCAATATCGAATCAGCCCTTCGGGTTGACATCAAGTCCTCTGCTTTGGATAGCCTCCCCTCAGGGGAGCTTGTCAATACTATCGTCGAAGTGGATCCCAGCATAGACTTCCTGCGTATTCTCATATCTCGAACCTATCTCGATGCTTCGGAACTGGCTCACGCAATCCGAATTCTGATGGATAGTCTCGAACTTTTTGGTGACAACGCTCACACCAAGCAGGCGTTGCTAACGAATGGAGAAGACTTGGATATGGATGATGTTGAGACAGAAAAAGAGGTATTAAACCTACAAGCGGAAGCGGAAGCCGACATAGCACTTATTGAGTATCAACTCGGTGCAGGCTCGGGTGTGAAGGGAGAAACACTTAGCCTTGCACTCGGCAAGCTCTATACCTGTCCGACCGAGCTGATCGTGCACGCTTTACAAACGGTGTTCACGAGCCAAGAGATTGTGTCATTGATTTATCAGCTTCGTTTTGATCTACGAGGAGGTGCTTGGACTTCAAGATATTTGGATCAAACCGACGACCTAGACGAGGAAGACGAGATGTCCAACAGCTCGATCATCATCATCTGCAGCCTTCTTCACAACTGCATCGATGCGATCGGGGCGGGAGGATGGATCTCGGGCAGTGTCAAACTGGTCAACGGTGACGCCTTTGAGGCAGAGGAACTTATTGGGAGCCTCAAGAATGAGGTCAGTGCTACTTTGGAGGGACTTGAAGAAGCAGCATATCTGAAGGGCGTGCTGGGAGAGCTGGTCCGATATGGTGCTTCGGTGGAGAAGGTTCTCCCGAAACCACAACCTCAGACCCAGACCCCCGAGTCTCCGGCCGGTATCAAGAGAAAGACGATGCACAAGCCGGTGCTTATGCAGCTTTCCGACGAGGCTCGGATTCTTCCTTTCGGTCTCAAGGCCGACCAAAACATCTCCATGGTCAGAATTGGTGCTGGCGGGGAATTATACAAGCGTAGCATGAGAGACGTGGGACGGCTCAAGAGTCGAAAGGTGCCCAAGTATTCACAGGAGAGAATTGAGATATGAGGCTCTTGACGGAGTCGAGTGGGCGATGATAAGAACGAGAAGAATAATAAGATCGGGATGTTTTAGAATCAGCCGGAGGCGCGTGTTTGTGGAGGCTCTCTTTAAGTTGAGGCTGTCACACAACGGGGCAGCCCATCCGTACTCGGTCAGAAATCCCAAATCTCCCATATACACTACCCAAGCCTCAACAGCCCCATCAGCCCCAGTGAATTCTTACTGTTTTCATGGTGCATCTCAGTGCTCCACCGCCCACGTGCAGTAGTGTAATTCGCAGCCGTAACCGTTCATGCTCATCATCACCCGAATGCTCCATATTTGACTGAAGGGCCCTCCTATCACTGGGGGGTTAGGACAACAAACACCGGCCATGGCTGCTGCTCTCTCTGCGGGTGCTGTCCGGTGGTGTCCGGTGCGGTATGGTGCTGTACTGCAGTTCTGCAGTTCTGTACTGCATGGGGCAAGTCTCGAGGTGGTTAGAGTGTCGAGCCCAGATGCAGATGCAGATGCAGTGCTTTGAGTGGCGTGGCGTGGCGTGGCTGTTCTGCTGCACTCACTGTGAACAGAGACAGACAGACAGAGAGTGAGAGAGTGAGAGTAAGAGTGAGAGACAAAGCAAGACAAGCCTCAAGCTCCCGCGAACCGGTCTCAGCCAGTTGGGACGAACCATACATACATACATTATATATATATAGACATACATTCATTACATAGCTCGGCACGGCGGTCGGCCAGCCCTGTAGAGCCCCGTGGCCGTAGAGCCCCGTAGAGCCCCGTAGAGACTGTAGAGCCTGTAGAGCCCTGTAATCCCCCCTTCCCCCCCGCTTAACAGTGCTCCACCCCTCATCCCGACGTCACTGGAAAGAATGTGACACCAAAGTCATAAAAGTGAGATGGTGAGATGGTGGTGTGGAGTGAGAGACGAGAGAGGTGACATTTCATCGCTACCTAAAACTCAATCTTTCAGCTTGCTTCCCCGCCAGCCTTTCCTTTTGATTTCCCAACATATATTTTACTCCCCATCTGTTTCGTTTGCTTCATGATACCCCTTTGCTTGTTTCTGTCGTGAAGAATCTGTCTAGACCCCCCAAGGAACCATACAACCGTTACCAACAATACGAAGCGCACCACAACTCATCACCCATCGCGGGGTATACGAACAGGCCGGAAGCAGAAACAACAACACGAACACGGTGTTCAGCCGCAGCCTACCATTTCCAACTTTCAATCTCTGCCAAACCATGAACCTCCTTTAATAAACGATCCCGTTCCACAAGTCGCCAGAGAAAATGAGTTTCGGAGCGTCGCCCTCGGACATTATCATCGTCGTCAAGTTCTGCAAGTCGCTCTACCGAAAATGCAAAACCGCCGGCGGCGAATATGAAGAAATCTCCCGCGAGGTCCGCGGCCTCCATACGGTCCTACGACACCTGAATTACGAAGTCGAGGCGCCGGAATCCCCTCTGAACCGCGATGCATCCATCTGGGGACGACAGCTGGCGCCGATAATTGGGGACTGTGATAGCACGTTGCGCCAGCTGGACGGGTTGATTACAAAATATGGACGGTTGGCAAATGACGGTGGGGAGAGCCCCTCGAGCCCGAGAGTCGTGTGGGAGAGGGTGAAGTTCGGCAGCAACGAAATGGATCAGTTAGGTGGGTTGCGCGTGAAGCTTATAAGTCACAAGACAAGCCTGTCTCTGTTCTTGGATACGATACAGCTACATCAGAGCGGGAAGGTGGTGGAATCGCTGGATGTGCAGAGCGGACAGCTGGATGTCATTCTGGACAAGGTGGATAAGATTGCAACCAAAATGCAGCAGAAAGGCGGGAGCGTGTTGACGAATTATGACGATGATGACAGGGAGGTTTGGAAGCAGTTTCGGCGAGAACTAGTAGCAGAGGGCTTTTCAAGTGATGTTTTGCAGCAGCATAAGGTTAGCCACGTTTGGTTATTAGGAATGGAAGAAGTATTAACTGGTAGTAGGATGTTCTCCGGGCTTACATTCGTGAAATCGATACTCAGGGTCTACTAGAGCCAATTACTGTCGATACGCCTGTTTCCGCACCACCAGCAACGACATCCCAGACAGAAAGATGGCTGGAAGCTGTTCAACCTCCTCTGGTGCAGTCATCAACTTCGGTGACCACAGAAGAGAATCCACCATCTTTTGACTCTCTTGAAACACCAACCGACGAGCTGTCGGCAAAGACAATGATGACACGAGAAGAAAATGTGAAATTTCCTCAGTCAATGAAAAAGGAGAGGCCCAAACCAGAGTCAAGACACAATAGCTCAAAACAGCTGGAAGTTCTTCCGGAGAAGTCGTCAACTGAAGGCAGACCAGGCGAGCCTCTCCAACGACAACCATCTCCATTGCCAAAGCTTGTCACATCGTCAACAGATGAGAAAGATCCACTATTTTTCAATACAGATGGATCGTCGGAGAGCGATACAACCGACACCTCCTCCCCCCGCTCGCATTCTCCAACGTACGGCCAAATCATCACAACTACCAATTTGTTAGCGCTCAGCCAAGCTTTAACTCTACGTCCACCATCACCAGTAAATAGCTTCAATAGTCAAGGCTCTTACTTAGAAGATGCTGCTACCCGAAGTATGGCATACCGTCCGAAGAAACTGGAGTATGGCTCTTCCCCCCAGCCAGGTGCCATACCCATCCCCTCCCCAAGCGACAAGCTAGGAAGCCGTCTCGGGAGCATCCCACCCGCAAATCCAGAACGTCTTGCACCTGATGCACAAGGCAAAGAAATACCCGCAGATGCAAAATGGACTAAGATAAATCGCCGTCTGGTATCCCCAGAAGTGCTTGATCAAGCTCACAAGCGTTATGAGGCGTAAGCTCCCTTTTCGATCTCCTTGTGCAATTTAGGGCGGTTGGAACTGACACATCTCAATTAGACGTCCAGATTTCGTAGCTGTCCTCGGTGTGCTCTCCCGCGCGGAGATTCAAGACCTAGCAGCCCGTTCTCATACGCTCCGTGAAGCCCGCCGTCGACACCATTTCCCACGCGTGGTCCCTCCTGTTTACCCCCCTCGTCCCGTCGCCTCCCCAAGTCAATCATTTACTTCAAACTCACCAGCTCCCCAGTTTCTTAACGCTCATTCCGTCCGCTCGGGTCCTGTTCATCGCTCCCGCGGAGGTCATGACACACCCTCTTCTGAATCAGATACTTCGTCAGATTCTGAACGTACGTCGAGGCGTGTAAGAGGGGGACCGGTGAAAGCAAAGGGCATTTTGAAAAATGGTTCTGGGTACAGGCACGGTGATTCGGGTTCTTATGGGGTTTCGTTTCAAGGACCTCCAAGTCCAGTCTGGAGTCCTGGAAGCGCAGAACGTGACCGCATGTTCTATGAACCAGAACGAGTTGCGAAACGTCGTGATTATGATGGGACAGTCAAACGAAGAGATGGCGATAGGTTAGTGGTAAGAAAGAGAGATGGCGAGAGGAGAGATAGCGGACATCGTGGACATTCGCACAGCGGCTCGCATCATGGTCACGGTCATCGCCGTAGCGAGCGAGAAAAAGAGGGAAAGGAGAGAGATAGGGAGAACAGGGAAAGAGAAAGGGAGAAGGGCGAGGGGAAGGACAGGAGAAGATGGACGGACAACCTGAAAGCAGCAGGAATTGGTGGTGCCGCCGCGAGTTTGATTAATGTTTTGACTGAGGCTGCGGAAGGGCTTTGATTTTCGCGCATACCATGGATGATGAACAACGACAAAATGCTGGACCAACTGAACGGATTACGAATAGGAGAGGAAGTGTGTAATAAATACGGGATCGAACCAACTTCTTTCGCTTTTTACGTTTTTTCTTTGGATTGTTTTTCTACGGCGTTTTAACTACTTCATAGTCGTCCCTATGTGTTATATAATGAGCTTTTATGAGAGTACGAAGACAGCATGTCATGATAGGATGTAAGAGAGATTAAACCCCAATGATAGCTTTCTCTTTTTTTCAGCTTCTGTTTTCTGTTTTCCGAAGCATAAACTTTCCCTCCCAGATTATTATTAAGTCCCTGTTTGAAGCAACACACACAATACACAAAATCAAGCCGTTCGCAAGCCTAAAAGTACACGTCCCTGTTATCGAAAACGATCGATCGGGAGTTAGTCTCTTCAACGACGATTGAAACTCAGATATCTCGACTATTAAAAACATCAGCAAAATGCTCAGCATCAAAGGGATATTAAAAAAAAAGCCCCCCATCAACACCATCTCCAGAAAGATGAAAAAAATCCCGTAGATAGATCACCACACCACTCACGGGAATAAAAAAAATTCCACTCACCCCCACAAACAACAGCGCCAGATTACTAGCCACAAACGCGGCAAAGATGCCCAGGTCCACCCAGCGATGGCTGAAATCCAAGCCCAGCGGCTGGTAGAACTGCTCGCCGGCCTGGTACGCGCAGTAGCGGCACGTGCGCGTGGCGTTGGCCGCGACGAGGTAGCCGGGCCCGCCGCGCGCGAAGAACGCCGCCATGTACGCGCCGCAGGTGCGGTCGCGCGGCGCGCGGAAGGTCGAGAGCTCGTCGGCGGGACACACCACGGGCCGCCCGTGTAGCTCGGTGACGATCATCCCGCTGACGACGCGCATGAATGGGTCTAGGATGGCGTGGGAGGTTAGGGTTTGGAGGGAGGGAGGGAGGGAGAAAGAGAGAGAGAGAGAAGGAATAAACTTACCTAGATAGTACAGCCAGGCACGCCAGAACTTGGGGATTTGCGGCTTCGGGATGGTCACGCCGCAGAAGAGGTTGAAGGTGGTGATGATGAACGGGTTGAGGATCGACGAGATCTTGGAGCTGGGCGTCAGCGCCGCGATGGCCTGCGCCAGCGTCACCGCGAAGATCTCGCTGATGAGCACCATCAGGAACTGATACCCGGCACGGTCCGGCGCGCTTTGGAAGCCGGGCATGTAGTACAGCGGGAGGAAGAACGCGACGCTGCAGATGATGCAGTATGGCAGCTCGGCCAGCAGGAGGGCGAGGGCAAAGACGAAGTGCGAATACATCCGCGACGACGCTTCGCGGTGGTAGATGAGCCGTGCGGATTCGTACTTGAGCTCGACCTGCGGCAGCAGGAGCGCGGGGACCGTGATGATCTGGAAGATGACGAAAACTCGGTATTGCAGCGAGGATGGCGAGTCGTCGAGATGCAGATAGGCCAGGCCGGTGATGAGCGCCATGAAGACGTGGTTGAACAGTCGCGTGAAGCCGTAGTTGGGCGAGCGCCAGAAGGCGACGTTGGTGCGCTTCGTGACAGTCTTGAGCTGATGCCAGAGAGGGATCGAGGAATCCTCTTCGTCAAGAAGGGCTCGCGTTGGGGCGAGACGGCGCTCGGTCTTGAGCTGCGCGATGTGGTTCTTGATGTCGCTGAGCTCAGGCGAATCCGCAAATATGTCCGCCCAGTCCTGGTGGCCGATTCTGGGCGTTTGTCCTGCTCCGATGACATCTAGCATCCTATGTGTATGTAAGCAAGTGGTACGGTTGTTTGGCTTGTGGCTTATCTACCATTCGGCAGGATTGGCATCTTGCGGGCAGTCCGCTCCATTTTTCCGAAAGTAGTTGATCGTATCTTCACCAGTCCTGCCGAAATAGACGCATCGTCCATGGTGGAGAAGCAGTAGTCTATCAAAGTATTCGAAGAGCGTGGCGTTTGGCTGATGGATCGTGCAGAGGATAGCTTGCCCAGCAGATGACAACTTCTTCAAGAATCGGATGATGTGAAAAGCGGCCTGCGAATCAAGCCCTGACGTGGGCTCATCAAGGAAAATCAATAGCTCAGGCTGGGTTTTTCAGTGTCCTATTTATGCAATATCTCGGGGTGCTTACCTTGGCTGCAAGTTCTACTCCTATAGTGACTCGTTTCCGAGCTTCCACTGCGAGGCCTGCTCCTGGTCCTGCAGATTTTGGGTCAGCATGGTGGTCTAGAGAAAGAATTTGAAATTCTTTGATGATTGCTTGTCTTAAGAAACTCGAGCAACTCGAGGAAACAATTCAACTATCTTCCCATACTCCTCGCACATGTACAAATCTTTGATCTGAAGAAACTCACTTACGACCAATAATGGCGTCTGCTATATCTTCTATTTCCAAAAGGCTAAGAATCTCTTCGACGTAAGCATACTTTTCGGCTTGAGAAACAGAGATTGGTTGTCGTAAATCAGCTGAAAAACGAAGTGCCTCTCGAACAGTTGCAGTTGGCTCATGCATATCTAACTGCTCTGCGTAAGATGTACCTTTTTGAAATGAGTTACCTCTAGCAATACCATCTATAAGTATGTCGCCAGTGATAGTGCCGATATTCTTTCTCTTTGCTAAGCAGTCAAGAAGCGTAGTCTTGCCCGCTCCGCTGGCACCCATTAGGGCTGTGAGTTCACCAGGTCTGACATATCCGTAGATGTTGTCTAACAGACGTTTTTGGCCGAGGGGTGTCGGAACATCATAGCAAAGACTCTCCCAAGTTAGAACAGATGCTGAAGCATTAGCGATCTCAGTGTCTGGACTATCAACTCCCCCTTTTGCACTTCGAGAGACTCTTTTAGTGATCAAAGCACGATTTAGTCGTTTTCTTTCCTTATTCTCTTTTAGGTAGGTATTTGTTGAATAGCTACCCTCAAATGTTACCCACTCCCCAAGGACAGTATTTAGAATCAAAAAGACGACACCAAGAAGTACGGTGAGACCCCAGTTTCTCCACAAATCAGTCGGATAGTAGCTGAACCCTTTGACGAGATAAGCTGATCCGGATACTTGAGTAGTCCCTGGGATACTTCCCGGCAGTGTGCAGACCTGATTCTCAATGTTGGTGTATCCAGCTCCCGAAGGAATCAACGACTCACTAGTGCAAGTAAGTGTCAGACGGCTGAACTCGTTTTCCATCAATGCAGAGAACGCTAATCCAAGAGTGTTGATCCAGTAGATCCATCGCAGCCAGACTTTCTCGTCCTGAAATTGGATAACATAGCCGCATGTAATTATGAAGAACGATATAATAATAGCCAGAAACTTTATGGCGTAGTCGAAATCGGGACACAAGCACCCAATGGTCCTAAAGAAGAGAGTCATGACAACGTAGCTAGTGATGATGACCAGGTAGTAGGTAAAGAAGGCTCCCGCATCACGAGCCAGTCCACACATGAAATACACTATGATTGAAAACGTCAGTATCTGAACAGCAGAGAAAGCTAAGTCTACGATCATTTGCCCAATCCATAAGGCTGAAGGCCGGTAGAACGAGTATGCCTTATGTTTATTCACGATAGGACGCCCGAGCATTGTACCTAGTCAAGCTTTGATATCAGCATTTCTAGCTAGCTATGTTGACGAATAGAGAAGTAGGGATTCAATGCTGGTGGAACTCGAAGATCTTCAAGGTCTTATTTGAAGATATACTCCCATCGAGGTCTACTAAGACGAATTCCGTTATATTAAAGTTGGTGGCTTACCTGCAAGCTCGGAGACTGCTTGAAACACGTTAAATAATAGACTATTAATCAGTAGGCCACCACGGGTAAAAGCACCAGCCTAGATTCCCAATTCCGTACTTGATCAGTATGAGATGAACTATAGAAAAACAAGTGTAAACTTGGAAGATAGAAAATCGGTCCGATAGCAAGATTCAAAACAGAATTGCTAAAACTTACAGAGGTTTTAGGAAGGTCTAGCCAGACAGTTCCCAGCAAAATAGCAACAACAATACTTGTGCCCCAGCTAACGATCAGACTAAATTTATCTTGCCATTTAATGGCAAATTGCCTTCGTATCAGTGCCCAAACTTGCATATGATATGAAATCGTGTAGTTGGAGTTCTTGGCGGCTCCTTTCGATTTACTATCTAATACTGCTGTTTCAAAATCGTCGCATATATGTTTGTTCTCTGCAAGGAACATTTGGTATGCGTTGACTTCAGTATTTAGCTGGGTGGCATATTTGGAATCAAGAAAGGCTTGGGCCATTAATTCCGGACTGTATGTTGTACCATCGGCAATATCTTGCACAATTTCATCAGTACATGCGGTCAAGAAATCCGGGGTGGTTTGGCCTGGTTTGACTTTGAATCCTAGATTCTGAAAGTATTGTTTGGCCTCAGATGCTGGTCCAAAGAACACCTCTCTCCCGGAGTATATGAGTAACACTTTGTCACATTGTTTATATATGTTCTCGCTGGCTTGATATAGAGAAATGAAGGTTGTTGTTTTATTGATGTCAGCCATGGTTCTGAGAGATTTCATGAAATCTAGCGCTGTACTTGCGTCTAGACCACGAGTGCTGTCGAGCTTTAGCAAGTATTAGATTTTAAAGTAGTGGGAGGGAAGGCAGTAATAGACTGCCGCGATATATAAGGTGAAGAAACGGTTACACTTACCTGTTGTCCCATGCATAAACTGTTGCGGAAGTTGCCATTGCCTCTGCGATTGAAACACGTTTTCGTTCTCCTCCCGAAATTCCACGTATGAATAGTCCTCCTACCAAAGTATTCATGGTATGATAAATTCCCAGCATACGTAGCAGAGTGGTGATGGCCATATCTTTGAACACTTCCTTTGATATGCCAAATGGTCGTTTGGTTGGGATCTTTGTGTCTAAGGCAAATCCTAATGTTTGACTAACAGTGAGCGTGGCGTGGTGAACGTCATCTTCCTGGCAGTACACAGCTTCTCCCCGGAAACGCTTTGCAAATAAGTCTGCATTATAAGACCCATAAGAAACCTCCCCATCAACACTAGTATAGCCAGATCTTTGATTGGTGATGACTTTCAAGAAAGTGCTGCAACCTGAACCTGGCCGTCCCAATACGAGAACGATTTCTCCTGGTTTTGCTAAACCACGGAACTCTTTCAGGATCTCCACCTCTTTCCCTTTTTTATGTTTTCCCAGTCCAAAGAGATTCGTCGCTGTCTCAACAACATTGAAGAACCTAACGATGGCACCAGGAAATGTCTTAACGGAGTTTGTAGAACTTGTTCCGGAAACAGTGAGGTTTTCCCAAAGCACCCCAATTCTCTTCGACTTAATTCCTGAATCCTCTTCAGCAGCTTGTTTATCTCTCAATGTGGCTTCAAGGTCAAATTGCTCTATGTGAGGATCGGGATCGTTGACCAGGGTATTGTAACCGAATGATTTACTTGTGTCAAAGGATATCATCGCAGTATAGTTTGGATGACTATTTGATGGCCAAAAGAGCTCTGTGGATCTTGTGGCTGGTTCTTTTGCTTCTGAGGAGATATTTTTGGGCTAAGTTCTAGTCTCGTGGATAGCTAGTTGAGTATTAAAAGATTATGGGAGAGTATTTAGTTTAGAACCCTCAATGTCTCATCATTTGACTGAAGTGGACTATCAGTAGATGAGCAGTCAAGATGATGACTCCCTTAAGGAACCACTTTGCATACTTCTCTCCAGTTAATTAGCTTCGGAACGGAGGCGAAATTCGCCTTAGCACAACACAGTTGTACACAGATACTGTGAGAATTGAAGCTTAGATTGAAGTTCAAATTAGTTTGTAAAAACTCCGGCACCGGATTCCCGGGATGTGTAATATACTCAAATCTGGCCGAATTCTTTTGGTAATGCAAGGCCAAATTGTAGATCTTTTCTGCAACCCTCCATTTCCGGAGATTTGCAAGATCACACTGTCCCAATTCAATGGACGATGTCGACAGAGGGTATAACTAGGCGGCATCACACTATATCAGTACATTAGTGACGGTAATTTGTTCAGCAAGGCAATATTCCAAAGTAGTGAAATCAGAGTAACTAGATTCATGTCGTGCTACGCATCTCACAGAAGTAAGATTGCTGGTTAATGTCAAGAGACTCTAATATGGGCATTTGCATTGATGTACAACAGCACTTTGGAAATCTCCTGGACTGTTGTGCAGCATCAGCCTGTACTACTAAAATAGTAGCAAAATCTCTACACTGACTGTACATCCTGCAGATTATAACATGCAAAATACATATGTGGTCTACTTCGATGTTCATCAGTCTTTCAGATTCTCGTTTCATCGGTGTTGCAAAGGAGTTCAAACCTGTTATCGAATGAAGTCATTACCTATCAGTCATCCTACAGATGAAATTTATTTGCGCATTTATGTGACACGGACAGAAGAGCTATTTTTATCATTAGTGAACTGTAGACTATGTGCGACAGAACAATAGACCATATACAAAAACCATGAGCGAGCCAAAAAGGGGAGGGGGTGTTAACTTAAGCTCACATTGCACCAAATAATAGTCCCTACCTTGGTTAGTCGTATTATTTTACTAGGTGGCTCAAATTTCTTATATGGGTCAAACTTTTCGCCAGAACCTACTTGAATACTTTCAAAAAGATTTACAACCCCTCAACCAACTTTCCCAGGATCGTCTCCGTATAGGCCCATACCACACTCGTAAACTGCGCACTCCAGGTGGCGCCCGTATACCAAGTTCCCCTCATCCCTTGCAGTCCATATAATTCCTGAATAAACCCCTGTCTTAATTCCTCTCTCCCAACCCTCAAATGCATCGCACCATGATCAGAAAACGCCACCCATTTTAAGCTTGTATTGCCTTCTGACCTAGGTAAGGTTCCTGCTTTAATTAATGTTTCTAGGTTATTTTCGACGACGCTCTTTGCCTCTGTTGAAGTGAGGGAACGATTCACTCCTATCAAGGCGCGGAAGCCAGGAGGCCCTATGTAAGTGAAGCGAGCAAGCCATGGAAGGTCCGGGGTTGAAAGATAGTTGCTTGGTGCTGCCTCCACTGGTGTGTTGACGAGTGCACCATTAACTGGTAGTGAAGGATAGGAAACAATGCTCGCATAGGAGTTACTGTATTGCCATTTGCTGAAAGTAGATGTTTCAGAGTTGTCGAGGTTGAACGGCTTCATGTTGTCGAGGGTTGGCGCAAAGGTTATTAGCAGACGTTTTGCTTGGATTAATGTTTCTTTATCATCTGAGCTTCGGACGATCACAGAAACTCCATCAGAGCTCCTCTCCGCTTGAACTACTTGACTTGAGTACAACACATCATCGCCGAGGAGGTGAGCTATCTTGGTGTACAACTCGCTATTATTGTGAGAAGTCGGAACAAATGACGACCCGGTAAGCAGAGCGCGAGCCATAGGTGCACCAAAAGCCTGCATGACATACAGCGTTGCTGTCGTAATTGGTGTACCTACACCCAAACCAGAAATAGTTACAATTTGAGGCACTGCTGCTTCAATTCCATGCTTCTTTGCAAAATCACCAAATTCTAAGAGAAGATCTTCTGGGACTTGATCCGGGGAGGGAAAACTCCAGAAACCAGGCAATAAGATATCTTCATAGATTTCACACAACTCAAGGTATTTCGTAAGTGCGGCAGTTCGAGCAGCGGATGTGGGAGGTATGTAACTGCTTACGACTTCACCGGTGGTGAAATCAACATAAGTGCTATTTACTGGTGTTTGAACTGGAGGACTAATGGAAACGTTGAATCGGGTAAAGAATTCTTTTGTTGGTCCGTAGTCAAGATAGGACTGTACTCCGTAGTCGTATGGAATATTGGTGGTAGGGTCTGTATATGTTGCTACATGGCCACCCTATATTTACAAGCAAATTATTAGATAACCACTGCAGTATGTATTGAGAATAGAGTATACATTTGATCCACCACATTTCAATGGATTGCTCACTAGAGACTTACAAGGTGGTCCTGCTTTTCAATTACGGCAACACTTTTCCCAAGATCTTCCCTTAACCGCACAGCTGCATGTGCACCCGATGCCCCCCCTCCCAAGATTAAGACATCCTTTGTGATTGTGTTCGAAGGCAGGAATTGACTCTTGCTAAAAGCTTCTGTTGAGATTGGAAAGATGGCACCAAGGAGTATTTCAATCGCAATACGGGTACATCTTTTCATATCCATGACTTGATGCAGGGTTCCAAAATTGAGAGCTGAAGTTTATCCTAGGTTTCAGTTCTTTATGGCAGGATCCACAGTCTTATATGCATACATTGGGAGGCAATTTATCCGGACAGTGCTGCCAGTGTCACATGAAATACAAAGATTGGTCGACTGCTTGGTACAAGCTTTGTAAGCTTATGCCAATGGAACCGATATTCATTAAGTACGATTTATATAAGCCAAATGTATAAACAAGGACTTCATTAAGACATCTTCGTAAATCGTTATCCATTTCAGACCTCAAATAATCTCGAAACTCTGCAGACTAGGTCCCCCTTATTCGTAAATATATATAAACAACGCTCGCTTATTTCTCGCTATCGCTTCAAATATTCAACTGTTATCCTACATTTAAACAATAGCCTTCTCTAGTTTGCAATCCATCCACTTCTAGCGTAATATGACTGATTGCGAATTTGTGCTCAAGCTACCGGCACAACTTCTTTGAGGTCAGGATCGTTATGGTCAGCCTGAAGCTTTGCGGCATCAATCTCGAGCGTTGGAGCCGTCTGTTTGTGGTTTACCGGCACTGCCTGGGGTGGTGTGACTTCTTTCCGAATAATATCAGGTGCTATCAACTGTTCCGACTGAGCTGGCTCATTGCCATCCTGCTGTATTGCTGGGACTGCTCTTTCGTCTGGCCTTTTATTCTGACGAGGCTGTTTTACACCAGAGTTATGCCCAACGACCTCATTAATACTGTCCACGATACGCGTATCAGAGAGTTGCTCGTGGATAATTTCTGAGGCAACGTCCGAGTTCGCTACTGTCTCAGATTCGGGAGCTCGAGTTGGAGCCTCCATTGGCTTGGGCATTTCAACTGCCTGTGTGTTGATCATCACATCATTCTTAGACAATACTGGGTTTATTGCCGACGGATCGGCTATCACTATGCCTCTCGGTTTAAGTGCAAGTAGGATAACAAGGATGCTAAGAACAACGATGGTAATATTCTTCGTGTCTTTCAAGGCGACTCTGAAAGCAGCAAGTATCAATTCTGGCAAAGAATCTTCGTATCCAGGAGGTTTCTTTTGGTGTCTCTTGTGTTGCCTATTTGCTGCAGTGGGTGGTGATGTTGTCCCATAAATCTCCCTTAATCTTTCTTCATCTGCTATCTTCTTTCGCATTGATATCTCCTCGTCCATGATCTTTTGCTGCACCACTTCCTCTTCCTGATTTGCATTTGGGATTTCTTCTGCATCTTCAATTTTGATCACAGGCTCTGTCTCCTCTTCGTCGACAAATCCATCTTCAGCTTCGTAACGACTAGCCAAAATAGCAGGGATGCCAGCAGCGAAGTCCTCCAGTTCCATCGCTAACGGCCCTTCGATAAATGGCTGCAGCTCCACATCCACCCTCTCCATTTCTCTCCAGCATGCTGCCCATGCCCCCGCACGCATCAATCCATTTGATGCATATATCTTTACTCTGAACCGCTTCTCCGAACTTTCAACTAGACTTCCTTCAAGCTTGACATCTTTGCCGCATATATCGCACCACTTCCTTTCATCCACTTGAAAAAATTGATCCCGACCTTCATCATCTGAAGACGGTGTTTCAGATCCCATATAATGTCCGCACTTCAGGATCTTAGCTCGTGGGCGAACTGGCAATTCTAGTGCCTCTAGTAGTCGTTCTTCAAGTACTTCGTAGTCGTCTTGTGGGTGGGGAAGAAGAATTCCACGTTCGAGTACAGCCTCTCCAAGCTGCCCTTGTAGCAATCTCCAGTTATCCTTTACGATTTGAAGTGCGGGTGGTAGATCTGGAGCAGACATGGCATGAGAATAATTCCAGGAGAGTGGAAGAACTGTGACATGCAACAAAACGAGTGGGCTCTCTTTTTTCGCTTTGAACCTAGTTGGAGTCTTTTTTGAAAAGGGTGAACTGGGAGTGCCAATGCGAGATACTGTAGGCAGGTGTCGTTTCGTTGAGCGAGGAGATGAGTATAGTGAAGGCGTGGGAGAAGTCATTTGCAATGCTCGCACAGAGCTGGGTGTACGAAATGGCGGCCTAGTCAATACACGACTCGGAGTGATAGGAGTTGATTCATGAGCAGCATAAGAGGAAGCGCTTGGGATTCTCGACACAGGTTGGGAGGCGGCCTCTTCTCCAACCAAAGGAGAGGTAAGTTGTTTCCCCTGCGTCTCATCAGAGCTGTTTATCTCTAAGATAGAATTAAGACTGCTCCGTTTGCTGTGATCCGAGTTGGTGAAAACATCATCGTCGATATCTCCATCATGCTGCGAGCTGCTGTCTCCTTCTCCGTCTCTTGCATTACTTTCGTCCTCTGTTTCATAGCTTTCTTCCGTTCCATCGTATGTAAGTTCTGTTCCATCCTCATATGTAAGCTCGGTGCCATCGTTGTAAGTCAATTGCGAGTGCTCCTGGTCGTAACCCTCATCCGTCTGCATGCTAAGCACCGAATCTTCCCCATGGAAGTTATCCTCCTCAATACTAGCAACTACTGCGCGAGCCGCAGCCTGTATCTGAGCTTCAATCCGATCAAGCTGTCGTTCGCGGGCTTCTTCCGCTCGGGTTCGCTCTTGTACTCCCTCATCCTCGACGTTTTGTTTATCTGACTCCTCCGCTTTCTTATCGTTTGAGCCATCTTCGAGCTCGTGATGGATGATAGTTTGATTGCTTGATGTGCGTTCGGGAGACATTTCGCTATCTGTCGGGTTTGTCAAACATGAAGGGTCAACATGGATTTTGAAGTCGGCGGGCGCAGCTTTCGGCATTTTGTTTGCTTAATGGAAATAAATAGTGATGGGACTGGTTCATGCAGCAACCCGGAGGCTATTTTCTGAACTTTATTATGGCGCGAGATCTGCTGCAATGTTGATATATGTGAAAGAGTTTATTGGATTAAAAAGAAAACATGGGCGTCGACGCACCGGGGTTGTTGCTTGTTGATAGGTAGATTTGAGACTGGTTGTTACGGCAACGGCGATATTCTGGTGTTATCTATAACATCAGCGCTCCCTAGTCACTAAATGGCACATGTTCAAGACACACACGGTTAATTTTATTCATTCAAGAAGAGGAGGTTCAAGATAAATATCTCAATATAAATACTGTGATGCAATACAATGGATATATACAACTTCAGAGACAATTTATCATTTCCGGCGGTGTTCTACAACCCCTTGATTCCTTGAATAGGAACAGAAATTGGAATTATCAAGCAGATCAGTGGTAAGGGAGTATATGTCCTTGAAGGGGAAGAAATTGTACTACGGATTAAATATTGAAATTCTTGGTTTTGTATTGTCTCAATATATTGTTAGGCCGAAACGGACTAGTTAGCCCCTACCTTAATAATACTCTACCATGAGCAATAGCGTTCCCTTCACAGGTGTCATGAAATGCCCAGAATGTGGGGTTATTATTATGGATTCGAAAGCCATGCACAACCACTATCACTCGCTCGCTAACTAGATCCTTTCTACCAGTCTCAACGCCTAAATAAGTCTCTGGTCTTAACTAATTGTCTCCAAATCCACGCACCGATGACCCTCGGAAGGAACTTTTCTTTAACTTCCAAAGCACCCGCAGCACAGGAAAAGACAAAAGCAAACCATATAAATGCAATCCAAACGGGATAGTAGGCGACCGGTGCACTAGACTCACCGGTAGTTGCGACGGTTGACTGAATGAGTGTCCAACACGTTCCTGTGGCAGCAGCATATAAGCCAAAAATAGTACCGACCTATTTGGAAATCAGCTTGATCAAACACCAGTTCATTAGAGAAGAGTGTACTAACACCGAGGCCCAGGTGTACGGCAGGCTCAGTTTTGATGCCGCTCACCTTACCCCGATCGGTGAGCAGCAGAATGGCAAGTGCGTAACCGCAGGCAAGACTCTGAGCTGCCAAACCAGCTATGAGTACGACAGCTGCACCAAAGAAATTGTGCGATTTACCGTCTGGATGCAGGTTTTCCCCATGAAACTTTCCATCTACAGTTGGGAGACACCGAGCCTGGCTTCCTTGACCATGGCAGACCGAGATAACATTGATGGAATACCAGTCCTTCTGTCTTACCAGCTTTCTGCGCTCATCAAAGATAGAATCGTCATACTAAACTTCATTAAACAAAAGTACTCATGGTTTACGTCGTGTGAGAATCACATACCCGAATAACACCCAACCAAGAAATCTGTTGTTGGCCTTTTGGATTCGCAAGCAGCGCGATGAGACCAAGCACACAGCTGAGAAAGCACAAAATGACCACATAGAGCCGTCTAGTGAGCATGTTGCTTCTTGATGGATTGGTTGTGGATATGAGTCGTATGTTAACTTTTGTACGTCCATTTGTGACTTTTCGTTTAACAATGTTCGGCGATAACAAAGCTCGAGGAGTCTTGAAACATTTCTGATTATTGTAAGATTTACTGAGTGAATCTTCAAGTTTTTAGCAAGTGATTCAACTGTATTCTGATGAGTCAAGAGTAATCTTTATGATATTAGCTAGTAGTTACATACTAGTCTATAAGATAATAAGTGGCCACCGAGTGAAAATATGCTTGAATTTAAACATTTTATTCTCAGTCAGTCACCATTTTTCACTATATTGCTCACTTTCCATGGGCTGACTTGGATCGTCTTGTACAGGCTCAGCGCGGGTGCCTCTATCATAGAAGGTCTGATTTGCTAAGAAATATGCAAACCTATCACTGTAGAGAATCAGACTTTATAATCAGATGAAAATGCTACCAATGAATGTGCAAGTTAAGAGTGGAGCTTTTCTTTCCCATATTCTATTCACTACATATCTAGAATGAACCTTCTTCTGTATAGCATATTCTGCGTCTCTCCGACCACCTCTATTCTGATGGCATTCAACTACCCATTATCATTTGCGCTATCCTCCCGCATTGATATATCATACAGTAGGCTTTTACATGGTGAATAGAATCAAGAACGAAACCATCAGCGCAAACAATCCAGTGGCTTCAGCGAACGCAAATCCTAAAATGGCATACGAGAATAATTGTCCCCTAAGTGCAGGGTTTCGCGCAACACCAGTAATCAGGGCACCAAATACTGTGCCAATACCAGTTCCAGCACCAATGAGTCCTGCTGCAGCGGCTCCAGCTCCGATGAGCTTACCAGCCCCTAAGATGGCGGCTCCGACAGTAATGGTTTCAGTAACAACACCGCGTGATTGACCGCGTGCGATGTTGGAGGCGGTATTACGAAGCATGGCACGGCTCATAAGGAGACCAGATTTATGGGCGGAGGGCTGGAATCGCGAGATTGAGGTTGTTGGACCTGTAGTAGGAAGAAGCTATCAGCTATTGTCTCTTTTCTTACCGAGGATAACATTGCTGACATACCATTTGTGAAAGCTCGGCGAGCTATTACATTCGTTTGGCGTAACGTGGAGGCGCCATTGAGGCGTGTGGAGCGGACGGCAAGCTGTGCAATTGAGTTCATGATGAATTTATGATGATGAATCGAAGCTTAGCTAGCTGTTGATACTGTCTTAATGATGAGGTTGAGGATGAGAAACTAAAAATGAGAAATGGTGAGCCAGATTATAAGCAAGGGCTGTATTCACCCGGACCAACCATATCTACCTTCGCGCAACACAACGAATCAGGTTGCTACGGATACCTTTTGGCTGCTGACAATACAACATAGTTTCACAGAGCTGCACCTTATTAAAATTAGATGACAGAATCAGACCTACGGCCATCTTGGCCATTGAACTCACAGAGGAGACGGGACGTGTTCTACGTAAAGGTCGACAGCCATGACAATCTAATAAGACGATTGTTAGCATACATGGCACAATTGGGGAAAGTTTACTTAACGTTGTCACAGAGCCGTTTCTTTCTAAGCCTTAACTTAGTCCTTTATACTTCGATTCAAGTAATTGCAAGATTCAACCTTTGAGACGGAACCGCTTCGTAGCTAAGCAAACGTGCTTGGTTTATAATGGGTCACGTGTGAAGGTTGCTAGATATTCCGCTCATATCTAATTACCTAGTTCCTGTACCAGATTTCGATTTCCGCCGATCGTCAAATACAATGTAACTGGTTAACTTCCTAAGTAGCCCCTTATTCTACCCAGCGGCAGCACCACCAACCATGTCTATCTGATAGGGTTTTAGTGCTCTAAGCACAGGTTATTAAAAGTGGCCTAAGAGGTAATCGGAAGAAAGACTTACATCAGGCCTTGTTGTCAATTGCTTCGAAATGTTTGAAAGTTATTAGAGATATGCTAATATCATGTCAACTTGGACTTGCTTTGCAGTTGCCAGATTTCTAATGCTGAACAGGGATTAAAGCATGGCTCCAAGAAGGGTGAAGGTGGGTTTCGATACCCACAAAACTTGCTTGTCTCATGATTCTCCTCCGTATTATCTGAGGAGACCGAGGAATCTAGGCTATTATATTTGAAATTGCAGAAGGGTTTTGTAAGAGACTTCAATATGGTAAATAGAGTATGGAGTCTTGCCTATAGTGAATTTGGAATTAAAGCTCAAAAAATATGCGCAGCATGTTGATTTTTTATTTATTGAGCCGTTCAAAAAAGTTTGGGAGTCTATACTTTGACACAACATTTAGATTCAGCTTCATTCCCATGTTCAAAGGTATTTTCTGGAGTAAACCTATTTGTCTTCCCAGGACCCTATCCAACACCATAGGCTTATGAGGTTCTTGTTGAGTAGTGCAAGGGCTTCTGTCAAGCTCACGTAACTATGAGTATCTAACCCATAAGCATGTAACGATGAGAAGAGTTCCTGTCGAAAGTATTATAGTTTACTCACCCCCCAAGCACTGAATTGCTCGTTCCTATATCTGTCTTATTGGGGTGCATCGGGTGTTGTATTTTGCTTGTTTCTCAAAATTTCACACTTTCTTGGAGTCTAAATAGGATCTAATACTTAAAATATGGCTCCATGTACTTGCTGGATAAAGAAGATCCAACTGAGCCTCTGACGATGCTCAAAAATCTCATTCATTGTTTGTGTAATGTTGCAGATTGTTCTTATTAAATTAGAGATAGCACTTTATGGAGATTGCAAATAAGCTGTCTCAAAATTTAAGATACAATATAGAATAGTGAGATGTTCCGAATGATGATGTACATGGTGAAGTTTTGATCTCTTCATTCAGGATAACGTTTTCGTTCAAAAGCCTCGTGGCCATCTCCTCCCACCTGGTAATATGTACGTAAGGCATTCTAAGTACAGAATTTTTATCCTACGATATCTTCCAAACAAACGCTTTCTCCATAGCTCCTTTCACGTTACAATGCAGAAGCATTGCTATATTATTTTGACTGCATTTAAACATCCTAAATGGTCTGGTCACTATGCTCATCACCGCGAGAATCCTTTTTAGATGCCTCTGGATGGAAAGTTTCCTCCGTAACAGATGTGCACGCCTGACATCTTTTGTGCCCACATTGTGGGCATACTTTGCGTGTAGTAGAATTGGCATGACCGCAGTAAACGTTTCGATGGAAAAGCATGTGTAAGACGCTGCAACACTTCCATTGGCCCTCGTTTGTTGGTGATTGGGGGCTCTGCATTTGTGCTGTACTTGCAGATATTTGAGTAATCTTAGCTTGTTGGCATTGGCGTCGCGGTGAAAGTCCGCGGCGTTAGAAGGCTTTATAGAGTTTATAATGATTTGCTGCTTCAAGCTGAAGTTTTGGGTGAGGGGCTTTGTGTTATCGCACTTCCATCTGAGATAGATCCATCTCTGTTTTATATTGTGTAGAGCCGACTCAAATGCGCGAATTAGCTTTGCTGTGAGTAAGAGTAACCAAATGCGCGTTTTCCCGCTGAATGTGTCATGGAAACTCAATTGAACACCCAATGTATGCTTATGGTCCGCAAAAAATGCCGCATCAACGCCTGCCCCACCCGAAATATTCTTTTACTTTACACATAGGTCATCAGCTGTGCAAGAAACTTGAGTTCCATAGATAAATTTGTGCACTTAATATAAGACTCTCCAAACATGTTTCTGCAAATTCAAACTACTAGGCGTCACTTATTACAGTGTCGGTAGTTCTTGTTATCTTCGCTAGGTAAGCTGATATTAGTATGATGCTACTCAATCCTGGACGGATCTTTTCTTTCGATTGTTCACAAAAAGTGCGCGAGGGTTTTTTATGAGGGAATATGTTCGCAGCCGACACTGTTCGTGCAGGTGCGGAGTATTGGGTAATGAGCTTACCAACATTGTCAAAACATAGGATCGATACGCGACGTAATTTACGTAAGGAAGCCGCGATAATCCTTCAATTAAGCATGAGAATGTTATATTAGCAATGTCGACACGAATTTTGAATTCAAAGCTTGTTTGAGATCAATACGGGTTCACTCAGTATGATGCATTGCCGATATTTCACTGCCACTGACTTATAAAACTGGTCCTCCAGTAAGTGAGCGTTACAAATAGGTCTCTCTATAGCTTGTTGTTCGCCAAGGTGAACAATTGAGAGATGATAGAGAATCTATCACAGTCTTGATCTAATCTAGGTTGCCCTTCGATAAAGATAGCTTTAGACACCGGATCGCGAACTTTTGAGGCAAGCATGATAGGTGAATCATAATTTCCTTTAGAACCTCAAAGTAATCCAGTTAGTTTAAGCCTATAAACTACCAGCTTATGGCTGCTCAGTATTACAATCCGTAATTTCTTCAACGAGATATCCAACAGTGAGAATTAGTTTTGTCAGTGAAGTAAAATTTCGACTGCTCATAAGCTTCAGGTTCTGCCAGGGATTCTGAGCATTCGAACTTTAGCTGATCTTATTAAAAAGGCTACGGATATATAGTAATTATAAACTGAATGCCAATTCGCGTGTTATCTGCATAACGGCATATAGTTTAAACTAGGCAATAGAACTACTTATATTGAATAGAAATAATCAATGTGAGTGAGGGCAGCTCTAGTTCTAGAGCAGTTTCTTTGTTATGTATTAGTAAGGTACAGATGCCTATCAGAATTTCTCTTTCATACAATGAAATCTGAGCGTAAACATATAGATTACCTCTTTAACTATAGAAAGAAAGACAGACATATGAGGCTCCATCAGAAAAGCTTTACCAGAATGCTATGTCGGGTGCAAATTGACTAGCTCGTTCTTCAGTCGATTTTGTCGTGATGTGACCGATTAGATAGTGGTAGGTGCCACATTTCCCACCGAAACAATGACTGAGTGTTTTGTAGTATATCCAATAATTAGGCTCCATCATGCTCTTATCTTATGGTACCAGTACGGTGGCTATTGGTAGAAGTCGAACGTCTCAGCGCTTAATGGTTGGTTACTAGTGCCACTGTTTAGCGGAAAAGAAAAGTACATATTTTCCGAAACTCGTTATGAATGTTCGTGGTCAAACGCAAACCCACCAAGTTTGATCGTTTCTGCTTTCAACATATTTTCTCTGAATAATCTGAGAAATATCGATCTCAGACATATCGATCTCAGACATATCGATCTCAGACATATCGATCTCAGACATATCGATCTCAGACATCAAGCTGTGGTCTATAATCACGCTATCCTCCGCTAACGTCAATACACCATGGCATCGAAGGAGGAAACCCCATTAAAGGCGCCAGTACCAGTTCTCGAACCGGGGTGCTTTGCGCAGACTTGGGAACGGAAGTACTATCATCTTGGAGCAGTCTTTATGAAGAGGAGTTTACGACTGCGAGAATTTCAAACTGGGGTTAATGGACTTTATGTGCCCCCACGTTGGCAATGAGCGACTTGCCAACGAAGCAGCAACTCTAAGATTTATTCGTGAAAACACTGATGTCCCAATTCCATCCTTAACTTGCAATTTCCAAGACGACGAGAGTCACTATATCATAACGGAGTGGGTTGAGGGTATCCACATGATGGATATTCCAGACGAAAAAAAACCGCGTGTCAATGCAGAAATCAAGAAACACCTGTCTACCCTTCATGACTTGAGGTCTAAAGCGATTGGAGGTCCCACTGGCATTGTAATACCTCCTTACAGAGTCTTTAACGTAACAATGAACGACAAATGGGATCTCAAATCCTCTGATACAGAGGAATATGTCTTTTGCCACAATGACCTATCCCAGCAAAATATTATCCTTGACCCGGATACGTTCAAGATTAAAGCTATCATCGACTGGGAATATGCAGGTTTCTTTCCACGCTATTTCGAGAAGGAAATTTTCATGAGATTAGGTCATTCGGATATCATGAAAGGAGAACCTGATGATAGACATAAACTGTTAGAGTTTCTCGAGTCACAGCAGATTTCAGTATCTCCAAAGCCTTTTGCTATCTCAGAAGCCTCCCAATGATATGCCTGCACAACTAAGTAAATGAATTAGGAGATTCCCCAGTCTATCAGTCTCAGCAATGCCTTGAAAGGTTGCCGAGCAGAGCCGAGTTGATTCCTGGATATTCTCCTCATATATATACTTAGATTGTGAGCCTCTGACGGGTGAGTGCCTTGTTTTGCTGCTAATTTTTGGCTGTCATTTGATGTATATCTACTTAGCCATCATAGGAGTTACATCAAAAAGTATATTAAAGCTTACGCGCTAAACTCAACTCTTGATAGAAATGCAATGGACTAGGTGACAACAATGCTGAATATCTCAATAGAACTTATAATTTACAATAATCTAAATGTTCCAAGAAATGATATTAATCCATCTTGCTGATAAGTAGGCACTACAGAAGTCGCTCGCTTAGGATACCGTTCGCATTAAGTCCAAAAACTCGCGGTTCTAGTTATAGATTCCAAAATATTTGTCATCGCATCTCCTTGAGCTTTTGATCACGAGAACAAGACTCATCCAAGCATAGCTCAAACCACCAAGCTGTGCCATGTGGTACGACAGCTTACCTGAAACTTCTGCTACAATGGATGAGGACATTAGTGCAGCTAAGAAGGAGTTTAAGCTAGCTGGTGTATAATATCAGGTTGTAATAACGCCATGGTACTTTTTGGACTATACTGAGAGATCAGTCGCGATATTTTATTATCTATAGCATATGACGTGAGGGTTGTTGAAGTGCGATTCAGCCACTAGCTTCATAGCCACATAGGGATGCAATTTATGCTGTTACCGAGTATTAAGCAATGTACGGAGGATAATTCTATCTATACATTTACATTGATGACATACATGTCATCGATAACATCACGAGTAGATATTAAATTAGCTCAATCGAAAGTCCATAGGAGCAAAGCGTTCCGAGGCCGAAAATCACGTAGGAATAAGCTTTTGTGGAATAGATTCGGCGATTTAGCAATGTCGATTACCCAAAATGAACGATACGAAGTACTTTGCCAGTTTTGCCAGGAGCCTATTCAATTAAGTTACGGATTAATATGCCCTCGCTTACTGGCAAGACCGCCCCCTTTTCACAAATGGAATTTAGCGAGCAGCCCATCGCCTTAAGAAAACCGTCTTGCCTAACTCTTACACAAACACCATGCAATGATACGCTCATCTATGAGTATTTTGAACCTTAAAGTCAAATTCAAGCTGCTGACACTAGCTGACGACGTGAAGTAAGAGTTTAGGATTGTCACGTGCCAAATCGATCTGTGGAGAACCCCGGAGGTCTGACCCCGCATCTGACTGTCCTGCGGCTTCCCAGAACTTGCAGATGCAACCCCGACCACACCGCGGCGCAACAAAGATTCTCCAGCTTCATGAATCCTTTCCTGTTCAGACATAATGCTTCAAACTGACTTCAAGAATGCTTGTTTACGCCAAACGTGCTGCTCCTAAGGAACCAAAGCGCAGATCGAGAGCGGGTATGTGCCAAGAGCTTCATTAAGGGATTTGCGCTGACATTGGACCTAAATTGAAGGCTGCATACACTGGTAAGTTGCGCTTGGATATAATTTGGATATATTAAATATATATGCTAATTGGATTATAGTAAAGAGAAGGTACGGAGTCGATTGTTTTAGAAGGAAATGGATTGGCAGCGTCTGATATTATGTGCAGAAAAAAAAGTGTAACGAAGTTCGACCTCGGTGCGACAGATGTATAGAGAAAGATCTGCCATGTGGGTACGAAGCTGTGAAGCCTCGAAAGCGGAGAAGGACATCAACTGCAGGGTCAGCTCTTTCAAACGACGCGGATTCTCCTATTGACGAACAACTCACACAATATGATAACGACGTTGATACTGGGTTGCGGAAGTGGGAAGAAGATGCAGAAGAATATGCGTTTGTCTCGGATTCGGGGTGGAATGGTGTTGAAGAAATACAACGGAGCGAGCCAATCCCAACTGGAACGGCCATGGTACGATCTCGAAGCCAATATCCAGATCTTGCGATGATAGCTCCTTCTCCAATACCATCGCCTCTGAATCAATTTGGGGCGCCGCATTTCAACGAATTTACAGAAAGAAAGAACCGCCGAGCACTAGTCGATCATTTCTGTAATGTCCTATCCCATCTCATAGTATTTAAGGAGGATACTGGGAATCCTTTCCGACAGCTGGTGCTCCCACTTTCCCATGCTAGTAGTCCTGTAATGAATGCCATATTTGCTCTTTCTAGTGCGCATCTGGAGTATAGAGGCATTCAGAACACAGAGAAATCTTTAGATTTTCATAATAGAGCTTTGCAAGGACTAGCAAAGCTCATCGACCAAAATGAGCAGTCCAGCAGAGAGGAGGTCCTCGGAGCCATAATGTTGCTCGTGTATTATGAAGTGGTGAGAAGTTACCCCTTATACATCGATGACATGGATGCTAATATAGCATAGCTTGTGCAGAGAGGTAGCTCTAATATCGTCAATGGCCATTTGAAAGGAGCAATGACAATCCTGGCATCAGGACCCCGGGTTTCAACACCAACAGGTCTATTCCTAGAAAGAGCGTTTCGTTTCTACGACGTAATAACCGCTCTGTCCCTAGGGACTTCTCCAAACACAACCTCTCAACCTACTCCAGGCCCATTCTCCTATCCTCCATCCTATGAATCCCCATCCTCACCACTCAACAATGTAGACACCTTACTTGGTCTAGCCACCGATTTATGGCCTATAATACATCGCCTCTCTCATTTACTATCATACAAAACCTCTCTTGAATCGGCCCTATTAGCTGGACAAACTAACAAAGCCAGTGTTCTTAGAACAGAACTTGAAATTAACTCCCTCTCGATCGAGCGCGCACTTACTGACTGGCAACCACCAATATCTCCGGAACTCGATTTTGAAGACCCGCAGAATAGGCTTAGTGAAGATACACGCATGCAAAGCATTCTGAACAACGCCGAAGCCTACCGCCACTCCGCCTTCATATATCTCTACCGCACAATTCACGAACTTCCACGCTCACACGCGCCTGTTCAAAACCATACACACCTTTCATTATTTGCTTGCTCAAACGTTGTCCAGCTCTCGGAGCAATGTCACAATGGACCTATGTCAGCACTGCTGTGGCCGCTCTTCGTCGCATCTTGTGAAGCAACCACAGAGGAAGATAGAGCGATGGCTATAGCTGCGTTTGGGGGTACGGAGAGAAGACAAGGCATGAATAATATTGCGAGGGCTTGGGAGGTAGTGCAGGAGGTCTGGAGGAGATATGACGAGGCGGATGGGGAGCCAGATGTCAATTGGAGGAGCATTTGCAGCGAAAGGGGATTTAGTATTATATTTGGGTAGCACATATAAAACTGCACCCAGACAAACCAATGAATACCATGAAGTATAGCTAAATGAAGACTTTGCTTGCATACTTTACAGTTCTACTGGTTTATTCAGTCCGTTCCCGTATGATATAACGGAAAACCTTAGATGTGGATGTGTTTGAAAGCCTTGAGACCCCTTGCTTTTAGCGAATCTGAGAGTAATCTTATAGACACAACCGCGATCAAAAGAATATGTGCTTAAGCTAGACAAAATTGCAAGACCCTCGAGACTAGTTGTGACGTCGAGCCATTTTTGCTTTCAAGAAGTGGGGGAATAACAGCGCATCCTATTCGACGCCTTTCCCAATACTTGTACAAAATATCTCAATTATGTAAGAAGTGGAATTTCTTGCTTATGTAACCTTTACAACAAACTTGGAGTCCATGAGCCACAAAAATATATTTTTGTTCTCTGCGTCGTTGAATTTGAAGATCAATTATCTACTTTGAACTTTGTCTCAAAGCTTCTTTATCATCCCCTATTAATCGCCATTGTATATCAAGATGTTATCATTGAGAGGTCAAGCACACGCAAAATCCGGTCTGATGAACGGATACATGAGGGATAAAGACGAAGCCTATGATAAATCCAGCAACCCAGCAGGAGAGATAAGTTTTGCGAATGCAGAAAATGTCTGTGACTTCCCGCGAAGCAATCCAACGTTACTGACTCTTATTAGTTTCTGATGAAAAACGATGTGATTGATCACATCAATGACCATGTAAATTGCCATGGTGAATTTGAAGCCGGAAACTGATGGTTCACCAGTTCAAATTCGACGCTGATCAATGTACCTACAATGAAGGGCCCATTGGTCCGCGGCGGTTACGAGAAGCAATGGCATCTCACCTGAACGATTACTTCTCTCCATTTCGTCCTGTCACTGCGGATGAAGTGACATTCACAGCCGGATTGACAGGCTTGAACGAGATGCTTGCCTTCAATCTCACAGACGAAGGGGAAGCGATTTTGCTCGGACGACCCATCTATGGGTCTTTCTATGATGATCTAAAAACCAAAACTAGGTTAGAGTCATGCCCACCCCATGAATGATTCGAAAATCAAGCTTACATCTTCAGGTCTAAATTGGTCTATACATCATTTGGGGACGTCGACCAATTTAGTATGGATGTTGTGCAGAAATATGAGGATGCCATCTTGAACGCAACGAAAAATGGTATCAAAATCAAGGCTCTGCTGCTATGCAATCCACATAATCCGCTCGGACGCTGTTATTCGACAGAATTATTGAGAGCACTCATGAAGCTTTGTCAAAAACACGATCTCCATCTTATCAGCGACGAGGTTTACGGTCTCTCGGTCTTTAAAGTGGACGGAAGTGTAAGGACGCCGTTTGTGAGCATTCTTTCGATAGATCCCGAGGGACTGTTGGACGAAGATAACATTCACGTCATGTATGGAATGTCAAAGGTATGATTCTTGTATTGTTCCAAGGACGCTTGCTGATCGATCAAGGACTTTGGCGCAGCTGGTCTGAGACTCGGGTGCATGATCACACGAAACAGAGAAATGACCAAAGCAACGCAAGCCATTGGGTGATTACTTATCCTTCATTCGTAATCAGGACAAATGCTAATTTATGTAAGACGTTACCACTGGCCTTCGGAAGTATCATGCTCAATCGCCACATCGATACTTGAGGACAAATCATTTGTAGCATCATACACCGAAAAGAGTCGTACTCTGCTGGCGCAAAATTATAGGTTTGCCGTCAAACTATTGGACGAAGCTGGAATAGATTATGTGCGGAATGGGTATGAATTTCTCCCTCCTAAATAACAATCTCAGAATTATACAAACTATGGCTAACTCCTAGCTCAGAAATGCTGGATTCTTCATCTGGATTGACCTCGCGCCATATCTTTCTTGCAAGGTGGCCAATGAAGAAGGCTGGGAAGCTGAGAAGACTCTGAAGCAATGCATCACCAATGCAGGAGTTCCGATTTCTTCTGGATCTGGTTATCAAGCTGAGCGTCCAGGATGGTTTAGAATTATATTTACGGTCGAGAAGGATGCCCTAGAGGAGGCACTGCGGAGGTAATATATTCCACTTATTCTTTGACCGGTAGGAAAGGTCTGATCTGACTTGTTTTTAGGATCTTAAAAATAGCGAAAGCTGGAAGATGAAAGGATGAGACTTTCCCAAAGAGTTGAAGCTTGGAAAAGTATGAAGCTGGACTCAGAGAACATATTTGGCTGCCTATTATATATCACAAGGCTTGTCTTGGAGTAGGACTATTATAAAGCATGCATGCAGGAAGATTCCCCTTGGTGTTTAGAGTAGTTTGCGTCAAAAAGCTCAAGGCTCCGGGATAATGAAAAATCTGATAATTGACAAGCTTCAGGAAGATCAGAGATGAATGACTTGTACCGTAGTGACGAAGATGATCCTTTGCTATCATAACCAAGATCTACAAATCTGAAGTACAGAGCATAAATGGTCGCTACAGTTTCATCATTTACTGCTTGTTTATTATTAATATCTTGCTACGAAAGCAACACTGCAAAACTTATTGACATTATTGTTACCCATCATCTCGTCACGTTGCTCATAGATGTTATTAGAGTAGTACCAATATATTGATTAATGGGATTATTTGGTCGCACAGCCAGCTAGCTACAAAAGGTCGTACCTAGCCATGCCAGCGTAAAAGCTCACTTTCTATACCCGAAACCTCGGTCAAACCAGCCAGTGCCAAAAGACCTCACAGCCCGTTATGATTTCGGCTGGCCAGCTCCTAGAATTACCTGAGTTTGCCTTATCTTGATCTCCCGTCAAGAATCCATTCTTGAACCACGAATTCAAATACCATCGAAGAGTTTGCTCACTTTTGAGACCTCCGATAGTCGCTCACTTCGATTCCGACATGTTACCTGTTGTTGAATATGTGAAGGAATGTAAAGAAATATACAAACGGGTATGTGTGTATGTAACAGGTCCAGCAGTTTACCAAACCAGGAAGAGGATAGGCTATCTCCAACCAGGGCAAATGATCCAGCATCCATCCCACATATCTCAAATATAAAAGTCTCCGCTCGACCCTCACGAGTCAAATCGGTAAATCTCCCTAGCAGCGTGGAGTATCGGCCATGCGACCAAGGCGCATATCGTCCCCAAGACCACTCTCAACTAGTAGGCTCTGTCGTCCCAAGCTCCTTGATGCCAGGCTTTGTCCGCCTCTTTATACTCCTCGTTGATCAACTCGATAAGGCCCGCACCACAGTTCTCCTCGATCTCCTGCCCATCTTTACCGATAAGCACGGCTTGGTTCTCATTGAGTGCGTTTTTGAGATGGCCGATACGACGGAAGTGCGTGGTGCAGATGACGAGCCAGCGGACGCGGAAAGCACCGGCAGATTCCCAGGTGATTGCTTTTTGCCACTGTTTCCCAAATCATTCAGCACGAGATCCCATTCGAACTTGTCAAGGAGAGTATGGAATCTTGCAACGCAAGCACATTTGAAAACGTGAGACGCAAAGGACTTACAGGTGGAGGAGAAACACTTCCAGGAAGCGATTCCATCCGAGCATAGCCCTGAAAAGCACGGCTCTTGTTAATAGAAAATACAAGAATGACATCTTTGCAATTTTCAAAAGCTTCCCTAAAAACATCGCCGTTTTGCTTCTGTGTAGTCCAGATGCCGTCTTTCATACACTTTATGACATTGTCTTCATTGAAGGACTTGACAATAAAGTATCGTGTTTCTATGCATTGTTAAATTAGCAAATCGCTTTCATCTTGAACACCTATAGTCAACAAGTCGTCTGATAGAATAAAGATTATTATATGTTCTATGGTTATGACACTTGTCCAGGCGAATTGTTTAAGCACCTTTGAGAAAAGTTTGCCTCCATAAGAGGGCCAACTGCAAAATGAGAGTTGGAAGATGTCACGTCTAGTGACAGTTCTTTTTCAGTTTAATGTGGATGTCATCTTGATGTCATGCAGACGAGGACAATTAAACACTAATGCTGTGGAGAACCAATATTACATTTGCAGGAAACTAAGATCCATGATCTGCTTACACTGCATCTCTATGCTTTCTCTAATTTGCAAGATGGGTATAAAAACAGCTCTGAAAAAGTAATAAATTACTAACCGCCTTTTCCACCTCTCGGGAAGCCCTTGCGATCCTTGTATGGTTGGCTGTATGCGATATTATTGCCGATAGTCTCCTCTCGATCTCGAGAGTCAAAGTCATCACCACGGAAGTCAGGGCGAAAGCCACCACGACCAGTTGGGAACTCGCCTCGACCTTCACCTCGACCTCGGCCACGTCCACGGCCACGAAATCTGGGATCAAAGGCACGTCCTCGATATCCGCCAACGACCTCAAATGGCCGGGAATCCTTCTTGTTAGAAGATGCGTCATCAAAATCATCAATACCATGGTCTCGAATACCTCTCATTGGGGGTGAAAGACTACGACCTCGGTCACCAGTCCCATAACCTGTTCATAGTCAGTATCACACATGCACCGCAAGCTCCGAGGCGACTGTCTTGTCCTACGATTCCTGAAAGAAGCCTATATACATACTAGCGTACTCTAGGTCATCGTGGCGATCACTTCGGTAAGGGTCATAACCGAAGGATCTTGAACCACGATGCTCGTCTTCTTCGTCCTTGATTCTTGAACGGGAACCACGTCTTTCAGCAATACGTCCTTCCTCGGTACGTGCAATCTTGTTTACACTGCCAGGCTCATCACGCTCGAGTGGACTATAGGCACGCTTGTTAGAAGCAACTCGATTACGTTCAGTTTCAGAGTCGATTCCATATTGATTGATATCTGGGCGAACTCTAATGGGTGTGGGTTGCTTGATATGAGTTGGGGGTGGGGGCATGGCTGTATTTATTAGTGAAGAAGTTCCGCCAGTAGCTGGAAGGCCTCCACGCTCCTCAATCTCCATCTCTAGTAATAGTTGTGCCTTTTGTGCATCTAGGGCAGCAATCTTTCTCCGCCGAATGAGTATCTTATCTCTATATTCTCTGTTATGGTATCCAGTAATGTCCAACCATTCTCTCAAGTCCGCGTCATAAGGTAGTACCTGATCTAGAGTAGGCTTCGATTCACGGATAGCTGGATTCTGGATCTCCTGTTGCTTGCTCTGTTGTGAAGAGATTCTAGCATCGTCGCGCTTCGAGTCTTTCTTTACCTCTGTTCTGCGGTCAATTTCATTATGGTCACGAGACCCTCGAAGTGACTTATAGATATGACTGTCCATACGGTTTTCTGGCAGACTAGATCGTCGATCGTTCAATTCCAAAGAATCTTGCCGTCTACTATCCCTTCTGGTATCACCTCGGCTGTTGTCTCGAATGTGAGCAGCCTGGGGTATGATGTTGGTAGATACAGGACGAGTAGTAGAATATGATTCCTCTTTTGCAGCATACTGTGTAGGCCTCGATAATTCTTCATCGCGTGGACCTCTGCGAACAAGTGACGCCATGTCTTTGGTCTTCAATGGAAGTTGAGGAGTTCTAGGCGCACTAGAGGTAGGATTTTCTAGCACCGGTGCTGGGTCTTCAACAATCTCTCCTTCAGATAGTTCCGACATAGAATCGTTGCTTGGAAGCTGCTTATCGAGACTCTTACCAAATGATGTGCCATTCTGGGTTTCTGGATTTGTTACGAGTTTTGGACTACCTAGAACAACTTGCTTCAAAATTTTGGGATGCTCGAAGGCTTTGGTACTTGACGAACCGTCTGCCTTTTGTCCTTGATCTTTTGTTATTTGGTCGGTAGGAGGAGCATATTGCTGGATGAGGTCGTCTACTAAATCTCCATTGCCTTTATCTCCAAGGGATATTCTAGGCGAAGCTATAGTACTGTTATCCATCTTGGGTACTATTGCCACAACAGGTGGAGTAGATCCTTGACGGCCTCTAAGCAGCTTAGCCTTTAGTTCCGCAGCTCTTGTGTTTAAGTTCATGGGAGTCGTTGCAGGAGTAATTGAGGGTGCCTTGTACGGCTGTGGAATGGAAAACTATCAGTATTGCGATTAGCATCTAAATTTTGTAATCAAACGAAAGGTTTGAAGGAAGAAGGAGGTGAGATGCTTCTCGCGTAAAAGGAAGTTTGGGTCGCTTTTGCCCTAATTCACTCACCTGGGACACGGGGGGAATAAATCCGTTTTGAGCGAAAGCCTGTTGATTGAGCATTGAAATTTCAGCTTGGAAACCATTGCCCATGCTCTTAAATTCACCAGGCTCTTCATGGTGAAGTATGCCAACTTGTTGCTGTTGAAGAAGGGAAGGTTGGCCAGCTGGAGATCCTGCTAATGGTTGAAAGTTATTTTGAGTGAAGTTCCCTGAGAAATCCCCTCCGCCTCCATCTCCACTATATCCATCTTTATGGTACATTTCAAAGTATTATACTGGATAATTAGACCTGTAGACAACAGATCTGGTTTTGTTTGGTTAGTATCGCCTCTGAGCTTTTTTCTTTCCCAAGTGCGCGGGATTCGAAGAATAAAGGCGACGCAATGTGTCCCAGTCTGCTGCGTGAGCTGGATTTCGATGTAAACAATTATGATTCCTCGTATATAGCCTTAGGGCAAATGCCCAGGCTTACTTGCTCGAAATTCGTACAAAGTTCAGGACCTTGAAATAGGAATATAACTTGACGTGTCGTCGCGGCAGAATGCATGTAGGGTGAGGTAGGGATCAGCTTCCCCACAATTGGGTGGAGCGAGTAGTGAACCAGCTCCCTGGAACTAGACAGCTGGACCTCAATTGAGTAAGATCTGCTGGATGCTTTGCTTCAAAACTCTTTCTCCGCCAAGAAACAATTCTACAAACTCGTCTAGATGATGGCTGTGATATAGCCCCTTGAGCTGGGTATGAAAGTCTGCGATTCTTAGCAAATAGTGTGAAACCGTTCTCTTGATGTGTTGTTACGTTGGTGACTCGGGACTATGCAGCATGGAACACTTTTAGATGTCCTATGAGCGTGATCTTTGTTACAACAAGCACAAACGACCGCTCCACCAACTTAAGAGTCAGATAAGCCGAGATTCTCTGACCAATGACGGCAAAGATGCGAGCTGATTTAAGGTGAGAAATGTCTCTTAAAATTTCATCTCGATTTCGCTCTTTGATATGATACGGCGAGAAGTATCGGAAGAGTCAGCGTTAACTCCGTGAAGTATAGAGACCAGTGCTAGAATGTGTGACATAGACTTGGATAAAAGGGGCAGAAAAGTCTCAGATGGGTGTTGAATTCAAATATATGACTTCAAGACGTGTGTCGCGGCACTAGGTACAAGTACCAGCAGTGTCTGTACTGCAGTTTGAGTCTTGTGTTTAAGTCTTGTTAAAAGAAAAGGACAGGATGTTATGAATCAGATTTGTTAATGAATCTTTAAGATATTGTCAAAAAGTACTTCGCATATTGTGTTCTATTATACATAATTTACAATCTACGCAGGTGGTAGGAAAGATGCAAATAGCCCTCCCTGGATTACACTATACACTACCATAAATGTTACAAAACCCTTTGTGATAGAGTCTTTCTTATTGCGGGTGATAGCAAGATACCATACCCATACTGGATATGCAGATGATATTCGCGTGATGATTTGAACGTGCGCTGTAATGAGAGTGAATGCCGTAAGTGCCAGTTGTGATACAGCAAGATTTCGTAGAATCTGAACGCTGTGTGGATGGGTTGCTGATATGCCGCTTGTCTCGGTTGATGGTTGCTTAGAAAATTCCGGGGTGTTAGTCAAGACACTGGCATTCAGCCCCCATATACCGGACGTGATCATGATGAAGAACATTGGCGTAGCAAGGAGGAAAAGAGGAATATTTGAGATTGTCCAGTACCGAAATGGGCCATTATTCCTGTTCATGTTAGCGAAGAAGAATCTAGTCTGACATTGGTAAGCAAACCAGTAGTAGCCCTGAACAAATCCATATATACTTGGTAAGGAGCTATCGCACCAGGTTCTTTTTACAGCTGTTGAATTACCACAGAATTCGCTGTAGGCAAGATATTGAGGAAGCAAAAATCCAAACCCAACAGCTAGGCCACCAAATCCTGTAGCAGCAATCCGGCGGAAAGTAGCGTATTGGAGGCCATTCTGAAGGGTTGAAACTACGCGGAGAGCTTCCTCGAGCAAAAGGAGGCCATTGAGAATAGCATTGGTTCGAAATGTAGTTGCAATCCCAAACAAGATACCAGATACGAGAACAAGAATATCCTTGGCAATAGATGACTCTCCAGTACGACTTAGGCTTTTCGTAAATAGCAGGCAGCCTAGAAATGAAAACAGGGCACAGGTACTCTCAGCATATGGCGCGGAGAGAAAGAGTCCAGCAGGAGATACAATATGCAGAGCCGCCGTAACTGCGGCTACTGCCGAAGATTCCGGAAATATGGCCAAGGTCAGTTGATGTAATACCAGCACCGAGAAGAAATGTCCGAGGTGAGCAATGCTTATTGCCACGAGACTTTCTAGTCCACCATAACGAGTCAACCCGGCTTTTTGGACCGCTAGTGGTGTCAGCTTAGGCTTTGAGTCGGTCAATAGACTTTGTTTAGTTACCAGCTGAGGTTAAAGATATGAGCTTAGAAAACCCCCACCACGCCCATTCCTGTTCAAATATGTGTCCACGATTCGCAGCCTTCACAAGATATATGGCATCCCATCTTGTAAGCTTGATGATAAGATGATTAAGCAATGAGGGCAACTGCTTGGCTTCCAGACCGTGGCTTGAGATGTTGAGAGTCGTCGAGGTGTCATATCCCGGACCTGGGCTGCATATTGCGATGAGGAGCAGCAAGGTCTTCCAGGCAGCAAATGCTATCACTAGACTTCGAATGGGACGCTGGGAGGAGATGATTCCCGTCTGCATAGTTGTGGCTCTAGGTCGTGCTAAAGGAGAAGGTTGGCGGTGAGAGCAGCTTCAAAGAATCGATACTTGCCTGCCCTACTGCTGTAGATCCCAAGTTTACAGAGATCTGAGTGACATTTTACAGCGAACAAATACCAGGGAAGCTCTGATAACAGTAAGGAAATTAATTCTATATCTTATCCGAGCCTCGTACCACACGTGGAATAGAGAACATATCAAGTCCTATTACCATCACGTGTCCACATATTGACTTTCAACACCCAGCTTACATAAGCTGACCCCTGTCCACGCCGCAAACTTGACACCGTAGTTGTAAAGCTCCACGCCAAACTGGATCTTAAAGCTGCAGCCCCCTTCACCAACGTCGGTCGGTAGTGTCCCGTATGTGAGGAAACAAGCCTTCTTCCCAGCGCCGGCACATACGCAGAGAACGGCTGGCGAGGCAGCGAATCACCAGCTCTGCTGGGCTATGATACGTGGAAGCATTCGCGGGTTCGTCTTGCATCCGCCGTCTCACCGTCTCACCGTCTCGGACTTTAATGATGATCCGATACCCGACCCTCACCAGCCGCAAGGTTTAATTTTACCCTGGTGTGGCCCGGCAGCTCAGCTCAATCCCCAGGCGATCATGATCATGATCATGACATGATCCCATATGGCAAGCGGCCTCCAAGGCTTTTTGACAGCACCCAAACCTTACCTTACCTTCGTCCGTACTCATCCGTATTGTTAGGACCATCAGTGAGTGGAGTCTACGAATGCGAAGCTGAGCAACTTCAACCTTACTGCATCTGGAACGTGTGCGATCAATCGCTACCAAATACTCAGTCCGGCTATCCGTACTAGCTCCTCCTCCATGCAACTTTCTATCTTCTGACTGAAATTCGACGGGTTTTTATATCTTATTCAGGATCACCCAATCAAACGCAAATTGCTCTACAGCACTACTGCAGAGTCTACAAAAACAAACAACTGGTCAGCCGAGTATAAAATATTCGAGACTCATCTTATTAAACTTTATCATCATTTCCAGCTTCTTTGCTACCTAGTACTAATACCACTGGCCGAGCAATCCGGATCAGCGTCTAGCTGAAGCTTGTCCATTGGATGTTTTGTGCGACTTAAACCCTGAGTTTCCGGGTTGTCTGAACTCCGTCTCCGTTTGACTTTGTCCTAATACTCCACTTCGACAGTGGTTACCTCTCTTTTTTTTTACCGACACCTTCTCCGAAGGTTCTCCTGGAATACCTGATCATTGAACTTATTCTGCGGGAGTTTAGTTTCTCACCTCACCATCGGTCAATCAAAGCCTCCACTGTGTTGCTTACCTGCCTGCTTATGCCTATTGCGAATTGCTACCTCCCAGCCTACCGCAAGGCGCACTAATAAGCCAGCATCATACACTTTCAATTGAAGACGAAACTTGCATCTGGGTTACCTTGGATGGCGCGCCTTCCCTATGGCGTCCCTTCTTCTTTCCGGGATTGGCATGCACCAGCATGAATATTCTCATGAGACAGTGAAGTCTGTTCGAAGAAAGTCACCATTAACGCGAGCAGCATTTTCAGCACCTATCCCAAAATCAATTACAACTTATGAAAAGCAGGATACTGTTACACATTCTTTCCGGCCATTGTCTGGAGACATACATCGAAGTATCGAGAACATACCGGTAGTTCACTTCGAACAGCGCGAGGAGACAGATACGATGAGTGATGGTGGCAGGTCTATATCTGAGGCTAGCGGCATAAGTGCAGTAGGGAGTGCTGGGAGCAATGCAGGCAGAGATAGACGAAGAAGAAAGTCATCTCGAGCAGGCAGCACATTTCGACTAGCTCAACCTGCTCCAACTCTGAGCGCAAAGCAAAGACTATTACAAATTCGTCCTAAGCTGCTCCTTCAGCTGCAACGACTATCAGTTGACTCTCGTCCCGTGCCTGCTATAGATGTGCTACCATCAACCCAGGTCGTTCCGCGATTAATCAAGAAGTTCCCACGAATGTTCAGAGGAAAGGGCGAGCTAGGGGCGAACGATGTGATGGTTGTGAAGAGCGAAGCGTATGATATTAATCACGCATTTGGATCCGAAGAACATGACTCGGACGAAGACAATCTGTCAGGTAGAGAATTGATGGCAGTAATTTGTCAAATGCCGAAAGACCTGGGTGGTTTGCAAGGGAAGGCAGAATTGGTATTGAAAGATGGGACAGTCTGGATTGCCACCCCCGAAGAGAATGGCCGATATTTTCAATTCGTTACCACGGACAAAGACGGCTACAAAACTACAGCTCGCTGGGTGAAAGACAAAAAATTAACGAGAAGGAGTACTGGAGGTCTTGAACCGGCAAATCAATTTCCCAACACCGAGTTCAAGTTTAAGTTTAGCATAATTAATCCTAATACACGCCAACATCCGTTTATGGCAACAATAACTAACACAACATTGGATATTCCGGATCATTATACCACACCTGCTTCTGCGACTCCATCATCTCCTCCAGATTCAATACCGCCTACCCCTGGTAGTCTAGAGTGCAAAAGAGAGGAAGAGCAAACGTTGCGAAGTACTGTCACTATCGATGATAATTTACGGACACTTATCCAAGTGACTGGAATTTGGGTCGCATTACGTCAAGGATTATCCTCATATTTCAAATATAGTGACTTACAAGCGTGTAGTCCACGTCCTAGCGTTTGTGGCAGGGCGAGTAGCTTCTCCGCGACACTGGATCCAAAATATCTTGGAAGTCCAGACCATGTTTCGCTAACACCGGAATCTGGTCATAGTAGTAGTTTGACTGGTTTTGGTGGGAAAATCCGAGCAAGAGTATGCCCTGCTAGTCCTACGATCCCGCAATTCGAACATCGACCTGTTCCTAAAAGGACCATCTCCGCTGGCGCTACATTCATGCAAAGGACTGCTGGACACCGTGTCGCGAACATCCCAACCACGGTTATTAGCGAAAGTGAAGGAGAAAAAAGTGAAACGCTACCGTTAAATAGCAAATTAATAGATGCGAACATTTCAGATCCACCTTCGAATCAAGCTTCCAGCCCATCCAAAACAACGCCTGATACGCTGCCACAGTTCCCTCCACGACGAGGGCAATCCATTAATTTGCAGGATGCCTCGCACCATGAAGCAATAGGTCTTGGTATTAAGAGATACAACGAGGAAGAGCACCTGCATTCTGACTATGGAAAGACTCTAAGGCGTAAAACTGGGCGGTGGAAGACAATCACAAATTTCATACGTAGGAAATCTGAAAGTAGCAATGCGCACTGAAAGGATTATGCTCCATGAACACATATTTGTATTATAAATTTCCTTTGACACATTCAATGTATGCGTGTACTAAGCCACAAACTGGCTGGGCTAGTTGATGGTTTAGAGTCGAGGAATGGAACTCTGTAAGGCGTTAGATGTGGATGGCGTTAGATTAGGAAATACCACAGTCCCATGGATATGGACTTCATTGTGTAGTGTAGGCAGATAATGCAATGTGTCAGTCCTCTTAATTCAATCAAATGTCATGTGATAGAACTAGAACGGTCAGCTCTCCTGTCATCCAAAGTATCCTTTTAAGACAAGGCAAATGGTGTTGCGTAACATGGAAACCACCGAAGCTTGCGTAGTGACAATGCCTAAAATGAAATTCGAAACTACCCAATAGATGAATCAATATAAAACATAAGCATCGTTCATAAAAAGAGAGTCTCAGGATTTCTTCTACTCTCTTCTTCTATTGTATGTGAGTTCATATCAAATGCTGCCTTACCCATCTCAGATGAATTGATCAAGTAAGTAAATCTTGGCATCGGAGATAACGACTGCTTCGTGAGGCGCAAGGCTGTGATGCATACAGCATCTCCTAAGCAGCGCAGCATCAACAACCATTGATCTTCTGTTAATTTATCTAATAGGGGCAACATCTACGACTATACAGCTACCCCTCAACTCCCTTGGGGATAAAACTGCATTCGAATCTCTTATTTCTGAGGTGGAGTTGTCATCATTGGGGTCTTGTGATAGTGTGGAAGCTTCCAACCATCACCAACATCTTGAGCTTCCCAAACCACAAGAGTAAGTATCATTGCCTCATACTCTATGGAAATCATTTAGATGTTTTACTAATTACGTTAAACCAGCGCAGGTTCTGCCATACCCTCTAGGATCTCCACGATCCATACTCCACGCAACACAGTATGGATGACGGGGAATCCAAACCATTCCATCAAGCCATCCATATGCTAGGCCAAAATGGGGGCTATAGCGATGGAGTATCTCGCGCAACATCTCCAGGGGCTGGCGACAGCCTGAATGGAATCGATTCAGAGAAGGAGAAGCGCTATCGTCCTCGAACATTCCCCTATTTCAAGCTCCTACCCTATAAAGTTGAAGAAGAGAGTGAGCGAAATGCCGCACTAGAAGAGATATTAAAACAGCTGTATATCGCGGTTAAAGCGGAAGATATTGCTCCTGGAGCTGTACATTGGACAAGAGAGCTCAGGGGATGGCTGAATCTAAAGTTTGAGATCACGAGGACATTGCGAGTGAAGCTCGCGAAGCTTTATTATATGTTGGCTTTAGCACCGGGGATAGATGCGACTGCCTCAGAGAGATTTGAGAGCATGTTTCGGGTGTTGACTAAGTAAGTTAAGTGCCTTCTCTGACCATAGCATGAGCTGACTCGGTTTTAGACGCAGACATTACTTGAAATCTGGAGAGGACCTTATATTAGATTGGAGACCATTATGGAAAGAGATCAAGCAGATAGTCTTGCCGGGAGAAGTGCCACCACATCAGTCTCTGAGAAAACGAAGCCACAAGAATATTGCAAACCTGTGCTCATATGCGTATGCCTATTTTGACCCTCGAGAGCGAAAGGCCATGCTTGACGAAATCTTGCCATATTTCAGTACATCAGATATTACAGGAGCTTTCGTTGTGATGGGTGCATTGAATTTCCTGATGCCAACGCTACCTTCGCCTGACGAGCCAGGGCAACTTCAACCGCAAGACTACCTCCCTACATTCTTCCATCTTTGGTCACTAGTCAACCGCTCCAAGACGTTTGATACTATATTTTTTGACTTCTTGTCTCGCCTAGCAAGAGATTCCTTAACATGTCCCCATGTTCAGTTTTCTGAGTACGGAATATTCACAAAGGACCAATCAGATCTAATGTACACAGCTCTACTCCGACTAACAGAAATTCCAGTTGGTCAGTCAACTTCGTGTTATAGCAATGTGGTTGACCACGGAATGGGACTGGGAATTTACCTAGAAAAGGACAAACGCAAGAATCCTTTAGGATACTCAATTGCCCGATGGATTAGCATGTCGTTGTCGCCAATGTGCCTAGAAAAGCCCGGTTCCATACTCTCGAATTTGGAGGGATTGATGGAGTCGATAGATACTTTCTATCATCCTTCCAATCAAGGCGCATGGACGAATATGCTAGCACAGATTGTTTTCCATCTCCAGGATTTCTTTGTCATGCGGTATAATCGAGAAGCAAACGGAGAATTGGATACTCCTCCAGAGCGACGTATCAATGATGAGCTGAAGGAGAGATTTGTTCTCAGTCTAAAGGAAGTTATGTTCATGGGGCTGTTCTCTAAGAGTGGCAAGCCATTGACCTACTTCTACAATGCAATCCAGGGGCTCGCTTATTTAGAGCCACATCTGATATTACCAGGAGCCTTGCAACGTTTCTATCCTTCATTGCAGGGTTTAGTAGAAGTCCATCGCACCCAGTCATCGTTGGTAGGCTTGCAGATGATTGCGAACGTCATGTCCAAGCAAAAGGGGTTCAGATGTCACATCAGTGCAACACTAGCCTTAGCACTGCCAGGCATAGATGCCAATGACCTGACCAAAACTCACACAACACTCAATTTCATACAAGCGGTGGCTTATAGCATACCCTTTGTGGACCTCACCAAAGGCCGCGAAGATAATCATGGCAGTCTACTTGCCGGAGAATGGGTGCAAGGTGAAATAGATCGAATGGAACAGCTGGGTCCCAATGCCTCATTTGACTACAGAGAAGAGCTAAGTGATGAAGAGGAGGCCACAATTGCTCGCTCATCCACTGCTGGCTTCGGCGAGTTTGTCTTAGCTTTGCTTGGCAAAATATTCACGCTGCTGGAAAACATCCCAGAATTGTCCAGAGTTAGGTCCGGATCACCTGAAGAGAATGTGATTAACACTCTTCCTGCTGCCCTTGCGCCGCTGTTTGTAACATTGTCGCCAGAAATTTTCGACAAGGCGATGGAGAAAATTGCAAATTTTGTTGCTGGCCATGTAATTCATCAAGCTCGAGATGCTATGGCTTTCATTTGCAATGCTCTTTGTAAAGCAAATCCAGAGAAGATTCTTAAGCGATTTGTGCCCATGTTAATTGCTGGCATCCGAAGCGAGATCGATGACAACAACGCTGCATCGGACAGAAGTAGCGGTGCTGACGTTCTACCCAGAGATCGTGCCCTAGTTTGGCATATAAGCATGCTTAGCATGATAATTGTACATGTGGGTGACACGCTCATGCCGTACAAGAAAGAGCTATTTGATATTGCGGTGTATATGCAAGAGAAGTGCAAGGGCATCCCAACAGTACACATCTCGAACTACATTCATCACTTACTACTCAATCTCACCCTCACCTACCCCGTCGATAGCAATTTATACGAGCCAGACGTGATTGAGAGAGGATTAGACATCAGTGATTGGGGTCGAATGGTAAAACCAGATGATTTGACTGTCAAATGGCATCTTCCATCGGAAGAGGAGATCGCCTTTGCTGTTGAGCTATTCGATTCTCAAGTCGAGACCGCTGTCGCCCGACTCACCAACCTGATAAGTGAGAATCCATCGGTCAGTCGGAAAGGAACCAACAAGGAGTGGTCCGATGAGGTATCACGGAACCTTTCTCAGTTACGACTCATTCTATCTGGTATCAATTCCTTATTTGACCCTGAGTACGCTTCAGGCCAGGTCAACGGAACACAACAGTCCAATGGAAATGGCCCAGGAGGCATTAATCCTGACAGTATGGACGTCGATACTGATGAAGACCCGTTAGCAGAGACGGCCGAAGATGAAACCAGCAGACCTCAATTCCACTATCGCGCAGGATACCTTCTGAACAAGTCCAGTGATATTTATCATCACATACATAAGCATCGAGAGGAAGTTGGCCAACTTCTTTCAAAGATTCATGTCTTTCTATCAGAGCATCAGGAAGATGATGTTGCATGTTTCACTGCTCTTTATACAGCCTATAGAACTTTCATCACCGACGTAGGAACCGAAAGATCTGCTCATACCCTAGAGCGAGTAAGCAAACTCTACCAAGGCGATACACGTGCTTTCAAGATTAGTGGTATGCATAAGCCGTACCCTCGTCCCTTGCTTGTTAGACGCGCGGGCATATACCACTTTCAGCGAGCGAAGCACAACTGTACGACGCGCAAGCGGTCAGATCTGGACAACCAGCTTCTGTTAGATCTGGCCTCTTCTTGTGTATCACTCTACGCAGAAGTCCGTGTTCATGCCCAGTCTGCCTTGGAATCCTCCCTTAAATCCCTTATTGGCGGTAGACCTCTAGTTATTCCACAACTTCTTGAGGCTTTACGGAAAGCACTTGAAGCTAATGACTTTGATCGGATCAAGGGTTCCCTATATACCTTGTTTTATAGTACTTTGACCAAGACTATTTCTAAGGATTGGCGATACGCACCTGATTTAATTAAGCTTTATATCAAGACCGCCTCCGTAGACAAAGCATCGATCCAGAAAATCAGTGCTAGTGCATTATATGGTGGCTTACTAGAATATGGTAGAGCTATGGAGACTTATATGGTTATCGATCAAGAATTGATAGACACGTTTGAACCTCCGGAAAACTGTACTGAAAAGATAAATTCACGACACCAATTCCTAGTTGAGAGGAGAAAGAAGGTCGAAGCTAAGAAGCAGGAAATTGCAACGGATTTAATCAAGATCTCACAAAACTCACACTGGAAGATTGCAGTACGATGTACTATATTTATCCACAATACGGCTCTAAGATTTCAGACTCTTGCGCCAGCAACTTTCATTGAGCTGGCCGTGCGTGGAGCGGTTGATGAACACCCGGGCCTCCGGCAAGGATATGGCGAGATGGTAAGTAGGATCTTCAATCAGATTGAGACTCGGGCGACATATGGACACAGTTACGAGAAATTCATTCGTGAGGAAGATACCCCACGTGGGACAATTGATGTAAAGGTTGAAAATGGTGATGCGCTGTGGACGCAGAATTTCTTGGACGCGTTTACCCAGCCAGGATTGCCCAAGTACTTTGTTGAGCGGGACTTTCCTGGGTGGCTGGTCTGGGACAAAAGTTTCAAGGCAGCAACATCTTCACCTGAACTCTTTACAGATTACGATGAGGTTGAGACAGCTGCTCGGAAGCAAATTGGGTCTTTGCTGACTCGTGAATGGTATAAAACCTATTTCGCATACATGAAGCAGGAACCTCGCGATACCTCTTCAGATCGATTCAGGGTTCAATATGCTGGACTTCTCAATTCCACTTTTAGCTTGATGCATGCAGGTGAGTCTGCGGCTACATTCGAAGATATCCAAGATTTGATCACGGAGACCTTCGATGACGGAACTGATAAACACCAACACCGAGCCACCTCTGAGATCCTTGCGGGTCTCATGTTATCTGGCCTTGCATTACCCACCAAGATGCGTAACAAAGTTTGGGCCTATGCAGTACCTCTCCTGTTAAAGGTATTCTCGGATGGCCTGACGCCTGAAAACCATGCCTACTGGATGACATGTCTACATGTACTTATTTCAGGGAAAGATCCACGGCAGGTGCGAGAAATTGTTGACAGTCTAAGCATGTTCCGTTTGGACATGCACTCAGATACTGCATTTAAAGAAAGCTCTAAAATCCAATTATTGGAGTTTGCCATTCAGGATGCTGGATGGCACTTTCGCCAAGAGAAACCCATTCTCGAGGACTTCCTTGCTCATATCGATCATCCTTACAAGTCCGTCAGAGAAGCAATTGGTCGAAGCATAGCCGCCATCTACCGCACGCGATACTATGAGGCTTTTAAAGATGTTGGTACACTCTTAGAAGCCAACAAAGCTGCGTCATCCATTGGTATCAAGCCATATCAACCTACAGCTGAGTTTGCCGCGAGTATCAGAGATGTGTTCAGTAGACTTAAAGTTTGGCGTGGTCAAAGAACACCGGGTCAAGCCACTGGTTCTTCATACACTTCAGGTAGTAAAACAGTTCTGCTTTGGCTCGATGCTACTTTGCAGTCACAGGAGTGCACTCAGCTGTTAGACTTCTTTCCCGACGTCTTCATGGAAGAGCTGCTACACATGATGGATGTAAAGGAAGATCCTGAGCTCCAGCAACTCGCCTACCTTGTCTTCCGCCATCTTCCCAATATACCCTTCCGCGCCGGCGAAGATGGTGCTTTTATCTCTGCCCTCATTCGAATTGGCAAAGAAGCCACGTCATGGCATCAACGTCTTCGTAGTTTGATCAACATGCAGGTTATCTATTTCCGCCGTATTTTCCTCATCAAGCCCGAGCAGCAACAACAATTATTCGAGGCTGTCGCAGAAATGCTCGAAGACCCCCAACATGAAGTACGTATGGGTGCTTCTACGACCCTGGCTGGCATGATTCGCTGCTCGCCAGTCGTGCTCCGAAATAATATTCTGCCCTCCCTGCAGCTTAAATTCACTCAGGCACTCAAGGATAATCCGATGCCAAAGAAGACACCAGGCACCGGAACGCCTGTTAGCAGTAACATCAAAGTCATTCGTCGTCATGCAGCAGTCCTCGGTTTGGGTGCTTTAGTCACAGCCTTCCCATATGCGACCCCACCGCCACCTTGGATGCCTGAGATTTTAGCGTTGTTGGCATCCAGAGCTTCGAGTGATGCGGGTGCCATTGGAAAAACCGTCAAGACTATTTTGGCAGATTTCAAAAAGACCAGACAAGACACTTGGGGAACTGATCAAAAGGTTTGTCTCCGTTCCCTCCTCCCTCCCTTTTCTCTGTACCCCCTATGGAGACAAATAACTTACCTCCCACAGGCGTTCACACCAGAACAACTCGAAGATCTGGAAGGCGTTCTATGGAAATCGTACTTCGCATAACGTCCCATATGCAATGTTAATATGGACTCTCGCTCCTTTTTGTTCTGCACAAGCATGGATTGGGAGTTGATATACATAATCAAGATTGTGTTTTCATGATATATTTATGTGAGCATGAGCCTCTTACGTTTTCACATCATGTGTGTTGGAGCATGGCGCTTGGTGCATAGGCATTGTTTGTGTTGCTAGTAATTTGTATAAATTAGTGATAGGAGGATATTGGAATGAGATACGATAATCTTTGCCCGTATTCAATCAGTGCTATGTGTCGTTCGCGTAGTACTGAAAGCACAGCTGATAATACTTGCTAAGATACATCAATAAACGATGAGCAATTTACTGGTTCAACTACCCTGCCGCCTTACCGTTTTCACTTTCCACGCTGTTGAGCTTTCACATATACCAATCTCTCCACAAATACATTTCATATGAACCATGTATTCTATAGTATTTAGCAATTCTTTAACGTTATAAGTCCGTAAGGGGTTTTAAAAGTATACATAAATAAGTTGCAACTGTGCTAACAACCCGCTATCTACTTCGGGCCCCGCTTGGAATTGCTACTATTGGCGGCCCCACCTTGATTTGGTGTCGAGAGTGGACAACGACAACAACCTAAAGACTTAACACTTCAAAGGCCAGGTTTGGAGTGAGTAAGCTTACTTTATATATCTAGAGACAGCTAAGTTGCTTTGGAAATTAGCCACAGTCACTCAAGAGATGATTAGCACATGCCTTAAACAATACGCACAATGCTAGTGATAAATCAAACCTGGTCACCCCAGCTTCTAGTGATCTCCTTACTTATCGCTATATCGACATATCTGTTCACCAATTTCCGAAGGATCTTCAGGTCACCTCTTCTGCAAATCCCAGGTCCACGTCACTCTGCTTTCACTGGAATATGGCTCATGGTCCAGGAGTTTGCCGGAAATCGAAGACCGTACATCCACGAGCTTCATAAGCGATATGGCCCAGTTGTACGGCTAGGTCCGAACGAGATATCGTTCACTAGTGCAGACGCGGTGAAGGAAATCTATGCGGGTGGGGGAAGCGGGTATGATAAGACAGAGCTGTATACTTTGTTCATGCAATTTGGGGCTAGGACCATGTTCTCTTCGCTCTTGAAAGGCGATGTGGGTATCTGCTTTCTCCGATATAAGAAAGAAATCTAAATTCATTTAGCATAGTCAAAAGAAACGACGTATCGCGAGTTCATATTCCACTACCAACATCATGCGCGCTGAGGTTCTCGAAGGGCTTCGAGATCGCACAGATGCATTTGTCAAGAAGTGCTCGGCAGTAGAAGATCAAAGTGTTGATATATATGTATATAATCCTCTGACCCACAGAATCATGACGTGCTAATACTTTGTTAGGTTTTGTTGCATTGTTTTGCCCTGGTACGTCCTAAACGGCCTCAAAATCACATCTGGTGATGAGCTGACTTCTTGAGTTCAAGGATTGCGCAACCCATTTTCTTTTTAATCCGTATGGAACGCACTCTATTGATGGCAGTCCAGATCTGAAAATCATGAAAGAGTTGTCTTACCACAATTCACTTCAATGTCCGTGTATCTTTTCTTCTAGCCATATATCCTAACCGTCTTCCAGTTTTCCTTCTACAATATCGATGTCCAAAACTAGTAGATTGGATCATAAAGATATTTAGTATACAACCGGCCCCCTTATCTCAAGCATACATCTTCGACACTTGTGCAAAGCTCGATTCCGCCGAAAGCACGCTACTCCATAAGCTTCGAAACAGTAAGCCTAGCTTGCATCCGACCGATATCGCAGCAGAGTGTATGGATGATATGGCCGCAGGAATTGATACTGTTGGTGATGCTCTATGTTTTCTGATGTATCAGATCTCTCTTCCAGATTACGACTACATCCAAAACAACCTCTACGAAGAGTTTCAAGATAGCCCAAACCTGTCTTTAGACCAGCTTACGTATCTGGATGCTGTTATTAAGGAGGGTCTACGATGTTTCCCACCGATTCCTATGTCACAACCTAGATATGTGCCCCAAGGCGGACGTAAAATCAGTGGACACTTCATACCTGGAGGCACGATAGTTAGTTGTCAAGCATACTCAGTTCACCGTCTCAATGACGTGGCGTTTCCCAACAGTGACAAATTTCTCCCTGAAAGATGGCTAGAGCCAAATTTGATTTCAGAGATGAATCGGCATTTCTTTGCATTTGGCGCTGGTAGCCGAGGCTGTACTGGGAAGCAGTAAGATCTTCTGACGTGCCAATAGCGATGTTACTCACTGATATAACGTAGTTTAGCAATAACGGAGATGAAGTGCCTTCTCAAGGCAGTTTATTCCCAATTCAAAACCAAGGTTGCCGAAGATATGACAGGACGAATGGATATAGCGGATCAGATAATCTCGAGTCGGCCACGCGACCAGATTTGCAAGCTGATATTTACAGAGTTATAGCTTGACCAAGTCACAAAAGTGCTCCAATATAAAGAGAGTTGTGTATAGAAATTAATAATTGAAGTGAACAAGATGAATATGAATATACCGATATTTCTTCATCGGTGGTTCCCATGTCTAAAGGTGTAGTTGAGATCTCGCTTAAGCCCCTTTTCATTCAAGCAATCTGGTTGACATGGTGCCATTCATAATAACAGCAGACACAAAGGCAACAACGATCTCAATCTTGGTTTAGCTGTCGTGAATTTGAAAGAATACTTGCGCTTAATTGGCTGTAATGGTGCCATTGGCAAGACCATGGCGCCGAATTCACTTCTGAGGCAACAAGGCGCACTGGTAAATCTCCGAAAATATTCAACTTGACGCGAGCTGGTCTATATTTAACTCAAGCTCCTTTGAGACTTTCCTTTTCTTTACTTCAACAAACAATATAATCACATCAAAGAGACCGAGTCACACACATAGACAAAATGGCGTCATCCAATGCTGTTTCTTCGTCCGAGAGCATCACTCCCATCTACCTTCCTCCACATCACAGCGTACTATATCCAGGATTTGTCGATCTCGCACAGAGACTAAACTATCTAGGCTTTTCCAGAGATTTGGACATCGTCAACGCCAACAACACTCCGGGAATCCTCCTCGATGAGTCCACTACCGTCAATGCCTGGGTCTACAAACTGTGTATGGCCTACGAGCAATGGGATGGCACCTGGTTCCAAGATGGATACAATATCACCGAGAACGAGCACAAGAAGCGTATCCTCAAGGACGCCATTCTTCAAGTAAGTCAAGCTCTTTCCGCCGTCAGATATCAACCATACTAGATAGTGACAACAATTAGTTCCGTGGTAGCCAAACAATAGACATTGAACGATACTGGAGGATCAAGTGTTGTGCATTGGCCTTCAATGTCCGGAGTCAGGTAATTCGTCTATCGTTTAATCTCTTGAAGTATATCTAACGACGCGATAGGTTGTGATCCAGTGGATTGAGCCCATGAAAGAGATCTTCGCCGATGAATATGCCAGGGCTGTTCGAGACAACCTCCCGCTCACGGTAGAGAATTGGCAATACATCATGGAAAGCAAGAACTAAGCTATTGGCGATATGGGATGGTTGAGCTCGGAGTGAAATGTAATTCTATGGGGCGTTTGGAGCCAATCGTGGTAGATAGTGTCTCTTGACTGGTACTACCAAATTACTTATCTGAAAGGACAATTATACACGATCTCACTGTCTGAGTGCATATATTGAATGTAGCGACTTCACCTCATATAGTTCTCGAAGCACATGTTAGAGTTTATTAAACAGTGTGACATATTACACTTGAACGCCCATGAGTAAACCTTATCATAGCTAAACGAGCACTGTTTATTGTACAGTACGATATGCTCAAAATGATATTTGACACCCATACAGCATCAACTCCTTTCAAAAATCATAACGCATGTACTTATCTCAAATAGCCCGGTACAGTTAGAAGAAAGGTAATCCAATTATTCTACTAACATATCATGCTTCATTTCGTTATCTCACCCCGTCCGCCACATCAAGTAATATTTAAAACTTGAATTTCTTATATCAGTGTATTAGTCATACAATATAACGGATATGACTAAAAGCCCCGAGTTACGATGTATTCTTTCGTGAACACATCCATAACGTAGAATGTCCAGGCAAGAAGCACAAATGTAGACCATGGTCACAGTAAGATAACAAAAATAAGTGAACAAAACGCGGGAATTCAACAGAGGTATGAAAATTGACCTGACATGGCTGTACTTTGAAAAACGAGAATAACGGGGTCTAGGCTCGAGGTTACACCACAGACCCTCTCATACATGCATCCTCGCTTAAAAAGGGGGTAAAGGTCAGCAAATCATCACAAACCGAAATATGTAGCCGGCTCCTAGTATCTTCTCGATCCACTCCGGAAGAAAGAGAGAAAGAAGGTAAAAGAGAATTTGTTTTTATTCAGCTTTGATTGAATTGTATTGCCCTTCCCAAATTTGTGCTTTGATCTTTCCTCAATATGAAAACGCCATGTCTTAAGCAATCCCGCTAACCCACCCGGTACTCCGATGATATCTGCTGTCTTTACTGGATTTGTAACGCTCAATCTCTCTACTTAGCCAATTCGACATGCTCTTCTGACGGAAAAAGCGACCATACTGCACTCTAGCCCTGCTCCTCGTCACCTAACACTCATTGCGACACTCCCCTCTCTGAACACTAGCACCCCATGCTTCCCTTTGACTACCTCCTCCTCCTCTGGTGCTTTGGAGCCTACTCCAAGGTCTCTAATCTTGCCACAACCAATATCATAGAGCACACCATGAACCCTCAGTCCTCTTTCCCTGATAGCCTCCTCTACTACAAAGTTCGCACTTAGCACCTGAACCCCCTGCTCGACATTCAACTCCGCCAAACGGATCGCGCGTTTCCCATCATCATGTATCCCCTTTAGTTCTTCTTCATTGGCTTTGCGGACTGCACGCAGTGGGGTGAGCCAGGTATCTAGGACCCCGCCGATGCGAGCATCACCGAGAGCGGCAGCTGCACCGCCGCAGCACGTATGTCCGCATAAAACTATGTGTGAGACTTTGAGGTGGATGACAGCATATTCGACAACGGCAGAGACGGAGATGTCGGTAGGCGAAACCACATTGGCGATATTACGGTGCACAAACACATCTCCCGGCTGTAAGCCCAAGAGTGTGGTTTCAGGAACGCGGGAATCGGAACAGCCAATCCATACTAGGGTTTGTTAGCTCGGGACCTAATTTTTGGGATTCGCATCTAGTTCCATCCAGATCTCTGAATCATAAGGGAGTTGTCATATGGAGACTTACAAATAGAGGGAGTTTGGCCTTTTGTTTGCTTGGGGAAGAAGGAGGGGTTTTGATGGTTCTTATAACCAGCCCATGCTGCATTGGAACTTAAGGCATATTCGTAAGGATCTCGTTCTGCTCGAACTTCCAATTAGTACTTATGTCATTCTCTTTAAAAGCTGTATGCACAGAACTCGAGCTTCGACTTAGAACGCTTATATTGGGTAGGGCGATGGTACGGGCCGGGTGGGAATGTGGGGTCTGTCCATACGCACCGGCCATGTTTTTGGGACTAACAAAAAGCTAGCAACAATATATATCCTGCAAATGGTACAGAACTGGGCTCTACGTTCCAGGTATGAACGAACTCTGCGATATTGGATATTCAATGGCTGGGGAAGCGCTGAGGGCTGTGATAGAGCTCTCTGGTAGGTTGCTGATGAATTTCCCCGCGGAGGTGGATAAGCTTCCAATGAGAAACAACAGGGGGTTCTCCACGATCTACTGTACCAGCTGTAGATGGATTAAATGGTTGCCCCGATAGTGTTGCAACGTAGACAAAGCTATAGAGCGCAAAATGCAGGTGATGTAAAAGTGAGCTGATTTTTGAAGAAGTAGGAATGGCACGAAGGAAAGGTTGGGGCCTTTTGAGAGAAAAGAGCGTATGGAGGCATGGGGGTGGTGCGCAGACACCCCTTGACCCCCGGGCTGTCCGGGAGGATAAAACACTTGCGGTTTTTGAATTGCGAAGAATCGGACCTTCACGTTGGACGCCGCAAAAGCACGGATTTTGCTGGTCATGCAATACCTTTTACCGCCTTGGCCGAAGGTGGCGTGGAGATGTGGCAGGCGTGGGATTTCATCAATCGCGTTTACGGTTGTGGGTGGCATTTGCTTGCGGTGAAAATTGGAGAAGGGGTGAAGTGCAAAAGGTGAGTATCTCGTATGGTGGAGATATAATCACTCATGCTGCGAGGCGGAGAGTCTGGGACCGACGACGCGGCTGTTTGAGAAGAACCCAGATGCTTAATTTACCAGCTCCGTATGATCACCATCGCCGCTTGGCTGGGGGAGGAACTCCATGTATAATTGAGCGTCTGAGAATGATCTTCCATCACAAACGTTTTGTAGGGACAGTGGGTAACAACCAAGACAACGTTGCCCAGGTCTGTAGTCTCGGCCAAGGACTTTGTAATAGCTTCTTCAAAGCATCTTAATGGTCACAGCGAATTGAGCCATAGCATCTAGCTAGGCCAAGGGACAACACATACTGGGCATCAACGGCAGTTGTCAAAGCAGAAAAAAAGAAAAACAGAAGATGTGAACGAAACTCGAGTCATATTTGAGAATCAAAAAAGTATGGTATCATCCGGCTTGAATTCTGCGCTTCCATCCTAGCTACAGCCCATGCCATAATATCATAAAAAACGCCAGCCAACCAGTACCCGTCAAACATGAGACTTTTAGATCTTGATAGCACTTTCGAGAGCCTTGCGCTTCTTCTCGGTACGGGCGTTAGCCTTGGCACCCATGATACCACCACCCCAGTGTCTCTTAGCCTCCTCGTACTTCTCAGAGTAACCCTCCTTGATAGCAGAAACTAATTTGGACAACTCAGACTTATCCTCGGATCGGACTTCGGTCAAAGCAAGAACAGCAGCGGTCTTCTTGTGGACAACCGTGCCGAGTCTGGCCTTACCCTTGATGATGGCGTATGGAACACCCATCTTTCGGCACAAAGCTGGAAGGAAGATGACCAACTCAATGGGGTCAACATCGTTAGGGATGAGAACCAAAGAGGCCTTCTTGTTCTCAATCAAACCAACAACGTGGTTGAGACCGTACTTGGCGGCGTATGGCTTCTTGCTGACATCCTCCTTCTTCTTGCCCTCCTTGATGGCGGTGGCCTCCTTCAACAGACGCTCCTTCTTCTCGGTCTTGCTCTCTGGGCGGTACTTGTTGAAGAGCTTGAAGGCTTGTGCGGCGGTGTTGCGGTCGAGGACGTTCTGGAACTGGGCAATCGCAGGTGGGACCTTGAGACGGAGGTTCAAGATCTTCTTTTGGCGTTGGAGACGAACATACTCGGGCCACTTCACCATACGGGAGAGGTTGCGACCGGGCTGGATATCCTGTCCGATACCATAGTTGCGGGTGCGCTTCTCAATGAGAGGGTTCTATCTTCATTAGCATCGATGATGGACGAGGAAAGAATTGAACGTACCTTTGGGGCCTTCTTGGCTCCTGCACCAGCCTTGGACTGGGGGAATGGGGCGGCAGCAGCCTTCTTTCCGGACTTTGGAGGCTATCATTGAGAAAAGAAGACATCAGCGATTTGTTCACTAATTCTTCTTTGAACTCTAAAGAGACTGCACTGGCATTTCTGCACAGATGTAGCTCAAGCCAAATCATCATCAACGCCCTCGGGCAATTGATGGGAAACGCATCTCGACGTGCGATTACTCGTAGAGGTACGAGAGCTATGGCGAGTCCTGTCACTTCATTGAGATAAGAGTTAATGACCTACCATGATGATCGTAGACGCTGAAAAGGATGCAGCGATTTTTGTCGTAAGAATTAGTCGATGGGCTGGAAAAAGATTTTGGAGGTCTGACTTTGTGCGAGTTTCTTTTCCAGAAATCTTGGCACGCTAAGGTTCACGTGAGCAGTCTAAGCCAAAAAAAACTTATCGACCCCTCCATAACCTCAGGCATCAAGAAATTTACATGACTGATGAAGATCGAATTTATTGAGAAGTTAAACCATACATGTTGAAGGTCTATGCTCTTGGAAAATGGCTCCTTCTCTGTGTGCCATATGTGAAGTCTCTCGAGCTTTAATTATACGACCAAAGAATCATCAAAAACTCTGCAAAGCCTGTTTCATCTCTATATTCGAAGCCGAAATACACCACACAATTACCACTACCTCTCTTTTTTCTCCTGGAGATCGAATAGCCATAGGCGCATCCGGCGGAAAAGATTCTACTGTACTGGCATCCGTACTAAAGACCCTGAATGCACGTCATAGTTATGGTCTAGACTTAGTTCTACTCTCAATCGATGAAGGAATCAAAGGCTACCGGGATGACTCCCTGGAAACAGTTAAGAGAAATGCCGTGCAGTACGATATGCCCCTGAAGATCGTGGGATACGACGAGCTATATGGATGGACTATGGATCAAGTCGTGGAAGTTATTGGAAAGAAAGGGAACTGTACATACTGTGGTGTATTCCGGAGACAGGCTCTGGATCGAGGGGCGAAAATGTTAGGGATAAACCATGTGGTGACTGGACATAATGCGGACGATGTGGCGGAGACTATATTGATGAATCTACTGAGGGGAGATCTGCCACGCTTGGCTCGGAGTACGAGTATTATCACTGGAGATGAGTCGAGTGAGGTACGGAGAAGTAAGCCGCTCAAATATGCTTACGAAAAAGAAATAGTTCTGTATGCACACCATAAGAAACTTGATTACTTCACTACCGAGTGCTTGTATAGTCCAGAAGCTTTCAGAGGAAGTGCACGGAGTCTGATCAAAAATCTAGAGAGAGTACGGCCAAGCGCGATCTTGGATGTAGTGAGGAGTGGTGAGGATATGGCAAAATTGGTGCCAGAGGAAGTTACTGGCATAAGACAATGCAAGAGCCAAAAAGTCTCGTTATCAAGTGCTGATGATGAGGGTACGAGTGGCTGTGGTACGAATGGGAGAAGTAGTGGTGGAGAAATGGCTGATATGGAGAAGAAGTTGCAAGCAGATGAAGATGCGGCTGGACGGGAAGTCGACGTCGCTTCTATAGCATCTAAGGATGTAAAGGTACAGCAACCTGATACAGTAGAGTTAAAACCCAACAAAAAGAGAAGTACAAGAAGTATTCCAGGTAAAAAGCTCACGCGGCAGACCTTGGGGATATGCAGGAATTGTGGTTACATGTCGAGCCAGGAGATCTGCAAGGCATGCACATTACTTGAAGGATTGAACAAGAATCGACCAAAGATGGAGATTGAGATTGATGTGGAAGACGAAGAGAGCTCAACTCTTCGTCGCAAGATGGAGGGAGTTGTGCTAGCAGCAGGATAGTTACTCAAAATATAAAGAAAGGATATTCCTCACCTTGTTTCTGGATCAATTGCAGTGAGCCCCCCTACTCAACTTGTTCTTACAGCTTATCATCCTTCATCTACAATCAAATTCGACGTCTAGATTGGCACAGAGTGGACGAGACTGATAATCATACAAATAATTAGACTTCGTAAATCTTTGGTATAAGGGATAGTTCCCAACCTAGATGATTTGAGGTGCTTTATGTCCAAGTGATATAACGATAGCGGAGGATAGCTATGGATGGTCTTGTTTTGATTTGGTAGATGGAAATAAATCATAGACTTCGATTCTTAAACTTAGGGTGCTCAATTGGAGTTCATACTGTAGGTTTTCGAGCCTGTCCTGTAAGAATGAAAGGTTCTGCAATTGAACTTGCTGAGTTTCTGGATCTTCACACACCCTAATCTATTGCTGGAATGCATCATATTGTATCAAACTTAACAAAGGCACAGCAGCTTCTTCGTCTCCGTAATCAAATACTTCAATGATGGTGGCTGTAGAAATTAGAAGTTTCTTCAAATTTCTATCGCTACACGTAATACTTTGAATGGCACTAGATCGGATTATGTGCAAAAGAAGTTTCTTTTTTCCTTCTCCCAAGATTTAGTGTAATCTTGTCGGCAACCAGACTATCAGGAACCAAGGTAGATAGTAGATCTACGGGCCAGGTCAGAGTAGGCCAAGCAGTCTCCATTACAAGGGCTTTATTGCATAAGTAACAATGTTAAGCGAGATTCAGAGAGTCGTGAACATCTAACGTGATTCCACTATCATTTATACGCTAGCACCGTAGCGCGCCAGCAATGTCACGTCCAAAGCCACCAACTTCGCTAAAGCCAACTTAAGCCTTACGGCGAACAGGGGGCGGTCGAACAACTTGCCGTTAAGCGAACGCCTCTTCGCTTCTCCAACCAATCATGGCCTCTCGGTACGCCAGATCGTTGGATCTATTATGCCGATTCAGTGGCGGGGCTGGCTCTGCTTTGCCTTTTTAGCGTCTGACATCAAAAACGTGAGGTTGTCAGCTTACAGAGCTCGTGGGAGGGGATGAAAGCTTCGCAAATTGTGGTGTGTTGGCGTGGGTTTGGGAAGCTGTGGCTTTGTTGAAGCGAGGCGGAGTGGACGAATGTTTGAAGAAGGTTGCCCTCGAAGCTAACTAGTAGCTAGATGGTAAGAAGTATAAGTAGAAGCGATCGGACGTGTTGAAAAGTATCACAGCACAGCTTCACATTACATCAATTATCTCCTTCCAGAACACTTCTCATCGAAACCTTCACATCTCAACCCTATCAAGTGTGAACTTAACTTTCTCACCTAACATAAAATACTTTCTTCGATCTATCATCATAGGAAATATCCTCTATACATTACCACCGATTTCAAGACCGCCTTTGGTGCCTTCGAGATATCTGAACTTGCAACTAAAACCATAAAACGCCTTCCCATCATGTCCACAGCACTACCAACAGTCGCCTTCTTCGGTGCAACCGGTGGATGTGCAGCCGCCACACTTTCCCTCTGCTTAAAAGCCAACTATAAGTGCCGAACTCGTAAGTTTGCCTCCTGTCTCTTCATCCAAACTCAAAACTGACAAAACTCGAAAGTGGTGCGCAACTCCAACAAGCTTACTACTCTTCTCACTACATCCCACGGGATCACTCGTGAACAGATCGCGTCTCATCTCACAATTATCATCGGAGATGTTCGCAATCCCGAAAATGTCAAAGATGTCCTGTTTACGAGCACTGGAAACGAGACAGCCAAAGCGGTTGATATTATCGTCAGTGGGATCGGTTCCGTGCCCATTTTCAAGGGATTGAACCCGATACCGTCGGCACTGGATCCAACGCTTTGCGAGGATGGGGTGAGAGTAATCCTAAACGTGCTGAGAGAACACTCATCTGCTGGGGAAACGGGGCCGCATCTTGTCACTATCGGTACCACCGGAATCTCCAAGTTGGGAAGGGATTACCCTCTTCTCTTGCTGCCGGTGTACAAGTGGCTGTTGCACGCGGCGCATCAGGATAAGGGTAAGATGGAAGACCAGGTTGCGAATGCCTTGAAATCCTCTGGCTTGAATGATAGCGGTGTTGGGTCAGAGGGTGTGTTGGGTAGATATACCATTGTTCACGCAAGCTTGTTGACAGATGGCAAGATGCTTGGCATGGAGAAAGTCCGGGCGAAGATTGAAGGCAAGGAATGGAGTGGAGACGCGATTGGATACACAATCTCTAGGAACGATGTAGGGAATTGGATTTTTGAGGATGTGGTCAGGGGGTATGGGAGAGAAGGGGAGGGAGCAAGAGGGAGGATTGCGCGCGTCACCTATTGAGAGCGCGACCCATAGAGCTGTAGCGAGCAACGGGAATGCTCGTTGCCCGTGGGGCTGTAGAATGGTGTGTGTTATTTGGAGGATGAAATTTGCATTTGCGAGACTGTATCACATAGACTACTGTTTGATTTGATTTTACAATACACAGCTAGCACTTAGTCTAGCAAGTTAATTATAATTACAAATACTGATTTTATTATCACCTATTTAAGGTCTGATTTCAACCCATCTTAAACAAGCTAGCTTTGCTTAAGACATCCTCCAAATCTTGACTATATTGAAATTCTGAAATACTGCCATCTGTAGAATAATGCATCTGAGACGAAGTGCACATAATTTGAGAAATCTATTGCACTTCCTACTATTCGCTAACCGAGCCTCTTAAAGGCTGGCAAACGTACCTCCTCTTGTCACGCAAAGCTCACTATTAATAAACACTAAACCCTTGCAAATCAACGTGCCCCCAGGTCGAAGCGATGAATGAACAATTCTGTTCCTTAACAACCATATAGTTTACTTTCCGCTTGTCAGGCATCGCAGGAACCAGCCACTAGTTCTAGAACATGACAAGTGATTTCAAGAACTCTCTTACGGCATTAGATCACGATTATTTCTTGAAGAAAACAAATCTTAGCTCATTATATCGCTAGAGCTTTCGCTAATCTGCAAAATGAAGCAATGTGAACTCCTAGGGTATCAATACTAGCTCGCTTTACATGATCGCTCAAAATCTTCAGCCAGCAAGTCTTCAGTATCTTTGTAGCCAGCTATTCCAAACTTGGTTCTTAAAAATCCGCTATCAAAGTCCCACAACCCATATCCCTAGCAAGCCGCACAAACTCATTCCCCACCACCAAATCCATTAGTCCCAGGCCAATGGACTTGTAGATAACGTTACCACGTGCAAGCCACTCGGTCATCTCTTCCTCATCTCTGGAGTGTTTCTTTTCGTGATGATCGTTGAGATCGTGGTGTCGCTTCCTAAAGGAAAGGTGAGATGTCCAAGTGTTATTGGTTGAGTCGGATTCTGAGAATTGTTAGCTCTGTACCCTGAGCACGCATAATCAAAAAGTTACCTCCGGTAGATGCTTTGGAGCTTCGGCGAGAACCTCTTCGGCCAACATTGCCGATCTCGTTAAGTGCGGACGCCATACTGCTCATGCCACTGCTGTGATTCGAGCTGTCTATGGACTGACGAGGCTCACTTTCTGCGAGTCTCAAGTTAGTCCAGGTTTAAGAAGAAGTACCGTTATTTGAGTGTGGAAAAGAGTAGCTTCCATGAATACGTACCCACAACCGCACTTTCGTCATCAGTTTCGTCCATCTCATGGGCAAATTGCTCTACCAGCATAACAATTTCACCAATTTCTACAATGTGATTCATTTGAAGCTCTGCTTGAATCAATTCGCCTGTCTGGCGTAAAGACTTCGTCGTGTCAACTAGGACACATCCTCCTTCCATGGCCCGCTTCCGGATATGCCTCCCATGCCCGTGATGTTTCACAGCCTGTTTACTGCAAGTAAAAATCAGTTTCATGCTCTAAAGATGAGGGGGCGTCATAATCGCATACAGAATTGCCGAAGGGAGTTCTATCATTTCTGGTCTGAAACTTCCCACCGCAATGATCAGTCTTCCTTTGATTCTACCATTGGGATTTGTTAATATAGTTTCATCAAATAGAGGTAGCTCGGAAGGTGTAGCGCAAATGATCATATCGGAAGAGCGCAACTGAGCTTTCGATAATCTGGAATGCTCAGAATAGCCTGGAGAAAGCACCGAGAACTTGGTATTATGCCTAAAAACTAGGTCAGCACTGCGGTCAGTGACTTCTAAACGAAGTCGAAGCGATCTGGCGAATTTCAACATACCATCCTTCTTCTTTCTTCACTGCGGGATCATGTTCAACGAAGGTCCTAAAAAAGAATTTGGAGGACTCGGCGAATTGGTGATTGTGGATATACACATTCTCCACAGTTTTCCCCTGGGTATCAAGTCAATCAATAGACTGAAGAAAACACTTTTCAACCCCGCTTACGTGGAACAAGAGAGCCAGGCGAAGATGCCAGAATCTATTAGGATTGTCAAAACATTGGTCATATGATATGCAGTTTCTTGAATGTGGAAGCTTACGCTTGTTTTCCAGCTCCAAATACAGTGATTGCCTTCACTTTCCTACGTCTTACCATCAAGAGAGATGAAGTCAGAGCTGTTCGAAATGCAGTAATTTCTTCAGCATTGATGAAAGCATAAGGATTTCCGTCGTTGTCCATGAGAGTGAGAGACCCTAGGACGATTTTCAAATCAATCTCCTACACTCAATATTCCTGATCAACATACCTTGAGTTGATGTATTGGTACTTTGAACTTCGCCATCAACAATGTGTTGTCCGGTCTGATTATGTGGTGCAGCCAAAGTCACAACTACGCGCCATCTAGTTAAATATGCCTCCCTTTTCAACCTTGGAAAATTCACCTTTCATGCTCATCCCCACTGAGCTCCTTGCAGGCATAACGAGCGAGGTAGACCCATCACTATTGTCAACCACCATTCGTTCCTTCTGATTAGTATGGCAAGCTGGCTGGTCCTGGTTTCCAGTGGAATATTCATGGAGGGCAGTTCTTAGGGACACGTGCATCCGCTCAATGTCCGCTTTGTTGAGACTACCCAAGACCTTTTGGACATCTGAATTTGTAAGGACCGTCAGCGGGCTTAGAGTTACCATGATGAAACTTTGTTAGGAGTATAACGAAGCTTATTATGGGTGCAGCGAAGCTGTAGTGGCTGACTTGGTTTCATTGTTAGAATTGGCAAGATGTCAAATGAGATATCTGAGGAACTTCCGACAAACTTGCCGAATGACTCACCTTTTCCCCTGAGAAGAGGATTTGTTTCTAAAACAGTGGATTCCTGTCACGGAATTTGGGGACGGACTTTGGATTTAAGATGATTCTTTAAGATGATGGGTTAGTCGGCTAAGAAATGCTTACTAAGGACCGTCTGTCAAAGGTGGGTTTAGCGGATAGTGACGTTTGTAGTCAATTCATATCGGCATTAGACTCCGCCAAGCGAGGGGACGATAGACGTTAACCCCGATTCATGGGAAAGGATATTGTGAACGGCATTGAGTTCTAGCTATACGTGATGAAGAAGGTTCGCTAGTGCATATTTCCTGTATAAATATAGACAATTGCATCCCCTCCCCTCCCCGTAGATTCAATTCGCATCCTTCCACCTTTTCGAAATTATCTCTTCGAACCTCACTTACTATTTTTCACCTTGAATTTCCTTACGAAATGGCTACTTCTTCAAAGATGGAATACACTCGTCTAGGAAAGTCGGGTCTTAAAGTCTCCAAGGTAATCTTTGGAGGTATGTCTATCGGCTCCTCTGATTGGCAAGAATGGGTCCTCGACGAAGAAGCTGCTCTCCCACTTATCAAGCACGCTTATGATGTTGGTCTTAATACATTTGACACCGCCGACGTCTATAGCAATGGGCGATCCGAAGAAATTATAGGAAAAGCACTAAAACAATACAAAATTCCCCGACACAGGGTTGTCTTGTTGAGCAAGTGTTATTTCGGTGTTGCTGACGATGGTGGTCAACCTCCTATCGCAGACCTAATGGTCAATGATGGAAGCTATGTCAATAGGATTGGGTTAAGCAGGAAACACATTATTGATGCAGTTGATAACAGTGTTGAGAGGTTGGGGACTTATATTGATGTTTTGCAAATTCATCGATTGGATAGGGATACTCCTAGAGAGGAGATCATGAGAGCTCTCAACGACGTAGTAGAGTCTGGCAAGGTTCGGTACATTGGTGCTTCTAGCGTATGTTCTCTTTCTTCCTAGACTCGGCAAGATTACTGACCAGAAGCAGATGGCTGCGTGGGAGTTCCAGACGTTACAAAATATTGCTGAGAAGCATGGTTGGCACAAATTCATATCAATGCAAAATTACTACAATCTCATTTATCGCGAAGAAGGTAAATAAGTTTCCCACCTCCTTCATATATATTGCTTACGCATTTTCAAGAACGAGAAATGATTCCATACTGTCAAGATACTGGCGTGGGTCTTATTCCTTGGTCTCCAATTGCTCGTGGTGCACTCGCACGTCCCTTCGCCGAGCGCGGCACAACCCGGGAGAAAACCGACGCATGGGTGAAGAATTTAGTGCGTGCGAATGGAGGTGACACCGATGAACATGTAATTGGCAGAGTTGAGGAGATTGCAAAGAAAAGAGGAGTATCGATGACTACCATCGCCACGGCTTGGTGTCTTAGCAAGGAAGGTGTCAACCCGATTATTGGATTAAGTAGCAAGGAGAGAATTGATCAAGCGGTTGAGAGTGTGGCTTTTGCTAGCTCTGGAAAACTTACAGAAGAGGATATCAAGTATCTTGAGGAGCCTTATGCACCAAAGAGCCATAGATTTGGTTATTAGATAGATCATGGCTTCCGGAAATAAACCTTGTCTTCCCTGAAAGCTTCACAGAATGGGAAAATTAAAAATGGTCGAAGGGTCTCAAATTCACCATTTCTTGTGATTTGTGTCACTGATCTTTCTGAAAGTTAGTGTCTTAGTGTGAATATCAAACTCTCCCTCCCTCGAGAAGGTATCTCATCTATTTCTAGGTAACAATAACCTTTAATATCTCAATCAACATCAAACATAGTCTCTTCATCTCAAAGCTTGTAGTCAAAATTTCAGGAGTAAAGAGACTCTAGACATCAGGACAATATGATCATGTAGGAATGTCCTTTTGCTATTTCTGCCCTACTTATGTTCACTTTGAGATGTCAGAGCAGGATTCAATAGAGACTAGCATCCACAAGGTTTTCTGGAGACTCACTACATGTCTATATTAGCACAGCTTAACACAGACTCAACGACACTGTCAACAACTACCGACTTTAAATGCGATATTCTAAAACCCCCAGATCAAAGATCCTTTTACTGACAGCGAGATTCCATGGACTGTTCTCCTTTCAGCAATTGACATATCGCTTAGTCAAAGATCGTTGTCCCAATTCACGATGTTGCAAATCGTTGACTGTGTTTGAATATGAAAGACTATACAGTTTAATGATGAGTGTGAATACTAAATTCACGACTAACTTGTTGGAATCAATCACCTCTATGATTCACAAATCATAGCCGCTTTTTCCATCTTAAAGCTTATGGAATGTCCTTAGAGCATACCCATCACTTTTAATCCGTATCCAATCTTTCAACGTTTAACAACAAGTCAACAAGATATCTATTAATCAAAAAATCAAAAAGCTCAAGCCTGTGACATTGAAATCCCTTTCAACATGAAGGACAACAGGCCAATCCTTTGCTGTTTCGACTGCTATCCGGCCCAAACACCCTCTCCCACCAAACCTCACAACGATCCAAACCGAGAAATCCACTTGCTGATCTACGCTTCTTTCCTACAATTTTGTCGCCGCCGTCTTGTTTCACAGCCACTCTCTACTCCATCAACACATGCTACCCCAGAACCGCTCACTCTTCCTGCACCACAGGACTTGATTCCAAGACCTGTTTTCACACCCGAAGCTCTTGCTAACAACCCCATCAAGAAAGATAGTCCATATATCATTCACTTACAAGCTAGAGTTAATTTTGGGCCAGTCGTGGCACACCGATACTTTCTGTGTCCGTTAGATTTGAGGAGTGACTGGACAGAGATTAGTCTGTTGCATTTCTTCGCCGAGGGGTATCCATTCGGACTGAAGGCTATGAGATGGGGGGTTAGCTGTGATGAACATGTTATGTTTTATCAGTAAGTTCTTTTCATTCCTTTGCGAAAATCTGAACGGAGAAGAAACAAGTCCTTACGTGAGAGGAAATTGCTGACCCTAATGGTAGATTAACATTGAGACCGAATTTGACCATGAGATCTCTCCCAGATGATACTAAAAGACAGCTGTATCTGCTGTCCCATCACAAAGGACATAGGAAGCCGCAAACAGAATATTGTTCTGAAAAGACTGAATCGGAGCAGAGCACGATGGACGAACAGTCAGGACTAAATCAATCTTTGGTCTTGAACCGAGACACCGCATACCAAAAGTCTCTGAAGCTCAACTGGGGTATATTTGTGAACGACAATCAGTTTTCACATCAAATTCAGGAATGTCAACAAGTAAATACTTCCTGTTTGGACAAGACCCGGGATTGCACGACTTATAATCAGGTAATCCCCTTAAATGAGGATTTTTCAGCGGGGCTGGAAGAGGAATGTCAACAAGCGATACAGTATCAGACGAGAGCCAACCAAGACTACTCATGTTATGACCAACGGGCTTTCGTAGACTGCAATCAGACTCATTTGGAGCCGGATGTTAACCAATCAGGAACACCGTTCCAAGTAGGGATTGAAGCACCAGTTCAGCGGAGGAAAAGCAATTTAGCACGGGTGATCGAGAAGCAGTTATATGTGAGATAATTATTGATGATATCTGAGAGGTTGAATCGTTGATTTGAGATAGGAAAAAGAATGTGCAAATAGAAAGTTGGGCAAGGACAATGGCATACAGGTAACTAGATAAGCTTAACCGTTGTGTTTTACGATGTTATTAATGTACAGCAAGAATTTGCACGATGCATAAAGCTATTTCCAATAAATTTTCCTCTTTATTCCAAGCTTTTGTTGTCGAGAAGCAAGGTGAGTGTTGCTCTAAATTTATTTTGGCGAGGGGAGTTGAATTTTTACAAGAACTTCGTGAAATTCATTTAGGTGACGATTTTATCGACAGCGTTTAATGAAACAAAGATAGAGAATGGGCAAAGCTATAGACAATTCAAATCTTACACAGTGCAACTCGTGCAAACACTATCTCTCACCCCCACGTTCCCTAGAAATGTTACCAGAACTGCACAATATCTGTTTGGCGTATCAGTCCACGCACTCTTAGTCTTTTTGGTATCACAACATCACAAACTAGAATCCAAAAATGATTGATGAGAGACTTACGTGCAAGTTCCGATGAATACTGCTTCCACACGCGCCATAAGGAAGAGAGACATCAAAATCGCAAATGTTGGTACAAAAATCAAAACCATTCCCGCCCTAGCCCCATTACTCATCTGTGTCAAATATAACAAAATCACCGGTATGATTAATACTGTGAAAGCGACAATCAAAGCGACAATTTTAGCGACAATTGCTGCTTTGGTACGGGAGAACGTGTATACTCCTGCGTTTGGTACACTTCGAGTTTCTGGCCGATTTCCTAGGATCGTCTGTTTTATGTCAGTTTCGAACTGCGTCAAACTCTCCAGTGAATGCATAAAAACGGATTTGAACAGATTTGGAGCAATAACTTGTACCTGGAACAATTTTGAGTTAGGCCACCTAGACAACATCCACTCAATGATCTCATCAAACCGACTGTCGTGATTACTTTTTATCGAGGAAACAAAGTCATCATGATGAAAAAGAAATTCGTACTGCCCACCATCAAGTGGCTTATACCCTAGTATCCAATTGAACAAGCTTCTATAGTGCTGAGGTTTTGGTGATTCCAAATCCCTTAAGTTTCTGTCCTTTAACAGGAGATCATCTATTCCAGATCAGCGCAATTCTTGACCTTCCTGTTTAAATCCCCCTATAATGAATAGAAGCTTTAAGTAGTTACATACTTACCATATACCAAAAGCTTGCACTGTAGCTTTTCCAATAAATCTTTCTGCGCAGTGTCCCAACCTTCATGCCACTCGTTTCGTCGTAGTCGATATAACATTCCGCTGTTCTCATGCGAATCTACAACATCCAGACCATCGAGTTGCTTGATGATGCTAGTTATCTCGCATTGTAAGTGCATTAAAATCCTGCAGTGTGCTACCCCAAAACGTCGAAAAATCGCTAGATCTGAAGAGCTGTTTTGCAAAGCAGCCAGGCGTGGGAATCCCAGGGGGTAAATCTCGACTAGGAAACAAATTAGCACAAATAGATAGCAGGAAAATGCTTTATGCCTATAGGATATTCTCAACAAAGATAAAGTCGCTCACAATCGTCAGACGTTGAGTCTGGATATTCGACTATGGGCCTTACTTCACCCCCTGTCACCCTTGAATCGGTGGAGGAGTCTGCTCTAATTGAAGTTTGGGTAAGCATCTCCTTTTTCGAGTCATCTGAATACCTGAGTTAGTTTCTAAAAGTCTTTGAGCTACTGAACATACGCATGTAATAAATTGCAGCGCACCGTGTTCTTAACGAATGTAACTGACCTTGAGACGACTCCGGCACATTATCTACTGATTTTACACTTTTTGTATCGAAAGGTGCTTCCTTGGTTAAACGTGCTTTTCTGGTAGTTTTTATTACCAATGATCTCTATTTCAGTGAGGCTGCCCTCAAATAAAACATACGTTGAACGTTTGTCCGCAATGGAATTATCATAACCCTTTTCAGCGAAATCAATATCCGCTGCAAAATTCGACATTTCAGGATAATGCAAAAACTTTATTTGTGAGCGAAGAAATTTGAGTCTGGCTTCTCTCATTAAGCACACGGGGAACACGAATTCTATTTATCAATCACTCAACAAGTAGCATGAGCCTACCAGTATGTCATCTGCACCAAAGATCTGCCTGCAGGCAGCTACCCAAGCACATCTATTTGCTCAATTTGGACGGGCGAGGTGCTGCATTTTTACTTGCGTACAGAAATGCAGGCAGCCTCATCCACACCTCGCAAAGCGATCGATTAAAACACATTAAAGTGGAGCCGAAAAAGGAGGCAAGGATTGCATTGGAAGTGTTCAAGTGTGAGTGTGTGGGCTTTTGGATAAGGCTCAGTACTTTTCAAGGGCCTCTAGTTACAAAGGTAAGGCCACAATAGTAATTTCCACATAGCCTTCTTCGCATGTCATCAATTTTAAGTATCTCTAAATCAGTGGTCATAAGAAGCGAAGCAAGGCTACTCGAAACCTCCTGAGAATCACAATTCATCACAAAAATCCCTTACTTCACAATGCCTTGCCAAGGGACTGATACTTCATCAATAAAATGCCAATTTGCTGCATTGAGCAGAAATCACTGTTGCCAAGAAGGGATGCAAGCACGATGAATTATACAGAATCGGAAGTCATGGTTGGAAAAGTAGTTAAAAAATAATCTGCTTATCTCATAAAACTTTTGATTTGAATGACTTTAATAACCCTACTGTTCAACAAAACCGAGTAGCTTGAAGTATATATACAAGAAAGACAATGCATCGGTTTGAGCTGGCTTTCTTGATTTATCCTTTCCTATGTCCAGAACAACAAGATGTAATGCCGTGCCGTTTATGAAAAATCCGTGGGAGGTATGCGGTACTTTCAATTATTAGCCAAAGGACTTCAGCAGATCTCAGCATATGATAGTCGTACCTAAAAGTGACAAAAAACAAAAACGCCATCCAAGAAGGTTGAAATACAACGTTAACGGGGTCTCGGGGTTATCGTATCCTCGAAAACAATTAACTCTAGATCTTAGCATCCATTCATGAGAATTGAATACCTACAGGAGCAGGATTCTTGATTGGCTTGACGATTACTATTGGGTTTTTGGGACGTTTCGAAAGGTTCGATGAATCGATCACAGATGTGTTAGTGTACTTGAAACTCATTTTTGGCAAATTGCAGTAGGTACTAGAGTGAATAGAGAGAGACAGGAGAACTGTGTTGAGTAAAAAAATGAAGAACAATATAGCAGCTTCCATGATTTATAAATATGAGAGTTGGTAGTATCATGAAGCCAGTAAGGGCGCGAGTCATGTAATAACTGATATTTGTTGAAGCCAATTTGCTTCCTACGCATTTGGGTAAACTTCATCTGGCACTCCACCAGTTCTTTTCGATCAAAGATTCAGTATAAGCAAGAGCATAGCTCCCTTCACCCCAGGTTCCATCCCATTGGGCCAAAGAAATTGGATTGGAAGATACTATCTATCCAAAGAGGGAGTTAGGTTTTATCCTATTGGATTGTGTAAGCCACAGTAAAACTATTTTCTGCAAGTATTTGGAAAACTGAATTGAGACATCTTGAATGTAGGTAACTATATGCATCTGCAAGCCATAATACAGAATAAAGTGGCAACCAAATCACGTTCAAGAAGAGCGAAACGAGCTAACGGATATACTGGCTCATACAGGACTTCTCGTACTGCACCTCAAAGACTCTTAGGTCATGTTAGCCAGTTACATTGGATGAGGATGAAATACTTACTTGCCAGCTACGAACGCACACTGCCACTCATATTCGTTCTCGAACGTTATGCATATAGCTGTTGTGTTATCTCAGTTGTATCCACTCTTTTGCTTCGTGAGTGTTGGTACTGCCATACCACGAGTCATAACGGGTCCTTGCATGCGGTGCACGAGAGCAAAACAGACTAAATTGACGTCAACCAAGTTCCAGGCAATGCAAAACTCTACATTCGTTTCTCCTTGTTCGAATTATCCAGCTTCCATAATCTAGCAAGGGCTGTAAATAAAGTGCACGTGGTAAATCAATCAGTCAAATCATTGCTCCGATATAACTTGCCGAATGGTGCTCTACGTATACCTCCTGTCCAAATAACCCTTGGTGTGGGGGAAAGCAAAGGTATTGATGCCATACTTAAGGAAGAATGCTTGCTCGTCTCTAGGATTTCAATTTGTGTTAGGGGGTATTTCAATGCATATAGGGTAGGAAAGGATCAAACTCGCTTTTCAGGCTCGTTCAATATATACTTTCATGTCCCATGATGTTCCTTTTCCTCAGCAGCGTGAGAATTACCGAGTGTATGCTCTCATCTCTATGAAAAGAAGTGGGGCGATGCTCAATGTTCTTATTCGCAGATGTATATTTCTTGCTACAATGTCCACTCTCTCGTGTTTTTGGCTATAACCTCACATGGCAGTAAAGCTAATATAGCCCTCCTCTCGTTCTACCCTAGCAGATCTGCAAGTTTTCTGCACTTTATTGTTCTTGATTCGTTTATAATTGTGTAACTACTTGGCCTTCCGTAATGAGTCAAAATTCAAAATTCCATGGCCCAATCTTCACATCAACTAAGATCATATGAAGACTTGAATTTGATCTCACTCCTCGTCCACGTAAACCTTTAGCATTCTGACTACTTGGGGAATATATCTTGGAGTAGGGAAATTGCTGCGTGGAGTAAATGCCCCCTGTTGACTCTTTGCATCGCAAGCCACTCTCCAAGCATGTAACAATTCATTGTCAGTCCACGTAGCTGCAGCTACGATGATAGTGCGTGGGACGAATCTTCGTCCCAGGCATGTCCGTGGGCCAAATCTTCGTCCCAGGCATGTCCGTGGGCCACCATGTTAGTTTTTCCCCATCAGGCTTTAGCCTATATGCTTGCCACCACACCCTCTCAATGCAACGCATAGTTGGATGAGACAAAACCAATCAATTCAGAAGAACCAATGCATCACTGCTGCTTTCTTGACAGTTGCAAGGTTGTCAGGCGTGATGATGGTTGTTACAGAAAAGCCTCAAGAAGTCCGTTCAAATGCTTATTGGACACGCAACTTCGTGAGGAGTCTCCGCCACGTATATTTCTGCATCTCAGATTTGTTGTCATTTATGTGCATGGTCATTATTGCGCATTACGCTATTAAGATGTTTGGATTTTAACGTATGTTTTAGAGGTTGTCTTACACATGATGTATATGCTATTAAAGCAAAGTCCTTTCTTTCTGAATTTCCAATGTTCTTAAGTGTTGCGTGGTGAGGATTTCAACAAACTACATTTAGTCTGGGCTACATTTCAAAGTTACCAGGAAACAACGTTGCAAGGCTGAGCTGCGTGTCCTCAGTCTGTTTGAACCACGCAGTTCATCATGAGTGTGAGCCCTACGACGTCATGCCATTACGGGCCTCCGACAAAGGGCTTCCCTGTAACGCCTCGAGCGATGGCGGTATCAAGTGCGACTAGACAACTCAAACGTAAAGCTCAAGGGGTTCCGAAAGCCTTGAAAAATGAAACGCTCAAACAAAACCAATCAGAAACTGAAACCAGCATTTCGGTTCATAACCATCCAGGGTACCCAGACATACCTTTCGATCAAATACCAAGAACTTTACCTGAATTGCATAATCTGTACGTATTCCATTTCGCTATAATCAAGAATTGCTGACTGAATTCAGAAGGACAATCGACGAAGGTGGAGAATCAGATCAGGATTCAGTCTACTCGACATCAAGTGATAGCTTTTACACAATACACCCTAAAACCGATAAATCTGGGTCTACTAATACTAGCTATCCTAGTAGGTGTTTTCTCTATACAAAATATCATTGGCCACTGATCTTAGATAGCAGATGACTCGCGATGTAACTTGTGCTCAAATTCACGATACAACACTCCATCTTGGATTAATACAGATAATATTCATCCTCTGATTCCTTTACGAGACCATTCGAAACTCACCGAGTTATTGTTACCGCATCGAGAGGATCGAGGTCACTCTATAACAGACAAGGATATACTCATAGCTAGAGGAGGTGAGTCATCATCGGGATCAAACAGCACGTAAGTCCATAGAACTTCATTCATCTTCGACTCTCACAGGGAACAGCATTCTTTATCAACAGGCAGAGGATCTTCAATCCGATGCTATGTCTGATTTATCGACCCCTTCCTTTTCTTTAACAACCTCGCAAAGTAAAACATCTCATCCTGCTACATCCTGTTTCTCAGACTACCAGGACAATCGTTTGACAGATCATAAAACTTCTTTCCAGTCGGAGACAGCTTCCAACGCATCAAACGCTGCAGCAGACTTTTCACCCACAGAGGCCGCTTCTGACACTGTGGAAGGAGTGATTTATAACGCCCTTAGAGATGATCCACAAGTCGCCAAATTGCTTGTCAAATTAGTGGAAGGAAAGTTGGATCTTGTACAAAAGGGCAATATGAAGAAGGATTTTCACTCCGGTGACTTATTAACAGCACTCAATGTTAATAACGTGGATGATTCCAACTCAATATGGCACCATGGGGTATTTAAGTATTGCCCATCTTCAGACCCTAGCTCAGCATCCGCCTCTTCTTCAGCAAATAATCCAAAAGGGGCTAAGAACTCATCGAACTCTTCGGGATCCAATAGTGGCAATGTGTTTGGTTCACCGAACAATAAACTCAGTAAAGATTCCTTTGAAGATGCTGGTTCGGGGGAATTAACGAAGCAGCAAAAGGGGAAGTCAGTGTCGGGTGTCCCAGTGGATGGTGAGCCACATGGGCTGAGGTGTTTTCACAATGCCGCTCTGCCAGAGACGTTTTGCCCGAATCATTCTACAGGAAATGCTTTTCGATCTTGTGCTGGAGCTGGCTGGCTTAAGTTTGCACATTTGAAGTAGGTCACTACGATTCAATTTCTGGGTAAAATATGTCTCTAGACCATAGAGGTTGGCAGGTTTCAAATAAGGGATTTGCTTAACATTTTCCCGTTTTTTTACTGATGAGCTTGTATAGAGATCACATGTGTAGCCATCACAGGAAAAAGACATATGAATTTAGGTGTAGCAATTGTCAACAGGACTTCGAAAATGAAGAATTGTTGAAAAACCACACTATGAGGGTCGACTGTGTTATATGCTGTCCCGAATGCGAAGAAAAGTTTGCGCAGAAGTCGATGCGCACTTCACACCAAGAGGAGATGCATTCTAATGGCGGCAGATCTGTTACTTATATGGAATTGGATGATGACTTGTGGAAAATTCTCAAAGATAAGCTGAAGGCGTTTACTGACTCGATCAAGAGAGGAAGTGCCACAATTGACCCAGAACTCCTGAAATGGGTCGCGAAGAATACTCCTCGGTACGAACAAAATAGAGATGCCACTGCAAGCCCTCTCCATGATCTTGGACAGTGGTACATTACATTCCATACACTAAACTTTCAAGCAGATATTCCTGACCATCCTTGTGAGTCATTCACTATCTCGGTTGATTAACTCGATTGCTGACTGAGCTCATAGTCTACGACTTTTTCCCACCAGTAGAGCTTGTATTAGCAAAAAGTCGTATGATATTTTCGAACTTATTAGAGGCTAAAATTAGGGTTCATGGATTTCCAGCTCAGGATCCCCAGTGTCTTGATAACTACGTAAGTTGGCATACTGCCAACTTCGAAGAAACTCTAGACATTGCACGCAATACACAGATCAGAATCAATGGCAAATCCCAATTTGCCGAGGGTTGTTCTGAGGCTGAAAATCAGAATACCACAACTTATTCCCAAATCACAATGCCGCCAAGCGGTGCCTCGAATGAACTGAGAACTGTCATACCGAGTGACACAATAATCCCGCATCCGCAACAGCCTGCGATACAACAACTGCCTAGGCTAGGGTATCACCAAAACGTCTTCACGGGAAATCAGACAGATTTTGTTTCCGGCGCTGTAGGCTCATCATCCAATCCTATAGGCATGTTCAGCCAACAGATATACCCCCAGCAAAATTCCGTCGCGCCATTACCGGGCACAGCCTATCCTTACTTCCAGAACCAGAGATATGACTGTGGGGTAGATTATTATCCAGCAGAACATCCCTACCCCAACGAAGATCAAGGGAACTGGGATATGCAGCTATCTGGAGAACATTGGCAATAAAGAATCTCGACTTTCGTGGCATAGGAGAACATGTACTATCTTGGAAGCATGGAAATCTGTCTGTTTGTTTTTGGGGGTTTCCTTGGCTGGGCCTGTGATGCAAGAAGAACAAGAAGACAATGATAGGCCTCATGAGCGGAGGATAAGGCAGGTGATACGAAAAGAAATTGGGTTTAGATAATTTGTAGGTTTCAGATTGACTATGATCTTTTGTGGTAAAACACAGGAATAGGTCATGTACCCTTGATGAATTATCCAAATTTGTACTTGCCTTATTCATTCACCCATTTTGGTTGATGTTTCTTAGATATTTTAGCAATGCTGAATTTATAGGAAAACTTGATCTTTCTTAAAGTATATGTTTCCTAGGGATCGTATCTTCTCAATGGTAAATTCCTTCCCAAGAATGTTGTTGTGGCCTCAGGCATCCACATCCACAGTAGTGAGCTATACCTAGAACCTCTCCCTACGGAGAGCTTCCTTCCCTAGACTTATCAAATCAAGACCTTTAACACACGTTTTCACCAAGGAACCTCTCCTTTTGTATATCGTGAGTACAGGTCCTTGACAAATGTGATATTACGTATACCTTTTTCATCTAGTGACTTATTTATATCAATAGAAAGCCAGATCTAGTTCTGCAGATATAATCAATGTGTGGCATATAGTGAGTCAGGAGCTAACTCACAGGGTTGAGCGAAATCAGTACACGAGATCAAGGTGTAAAGACGCTTCTTTTAGCTAGAAGAAAGTGAAGGTATCTAAATACAGTAGAGGACCTTCCAAGTGCCTATTAAGATCACGTGACAATAAGTAACGAAAGGAGACTCTGACTATGCCTAAAAGGTATTCAGAGCTCGAGTACAAATTTAGCTCTGAGACTCAACCAGAAACCTTGCTCAGATTACGTAATTAGCCACTATCAGAACCTCACTCGTTATAGTTTATCTACTGAATAACTGATTCTACCTCTCTTTATTACCTTAGAATCTCTTCTATTCATTTCTGTTGCTTTTGTCTGTCACGGGTATGTCTCAATTTCTCATACACTCCCTCTATACAAGGTACTAATCAATCAACTTGGTTTAATATAATCTAATTTGGATCAACAAAGGAGGAAACATTGTTTGAATAGATCAGTAACAAGCTAATTTAATTAATTAATCAATTCATCATACTACGTATCATTGATCAGCAACTCGTGCCAAGACTCGTCTCCAGATGGTTTACTTAGTGTCGGTTCGCCATACGCATGGTTATTGGAGTGAGATCACTTTAGGTAGAGGCACCACACGCTTATAATAGCTTAGTGCTCATTGTATTTCAGTGGGATCATCTTGTTATGATATCGACTACGTACGAAGAGAGTGTTTATACTCAATGGCCAGATTGGGTCATGTGAATAGGTCACATGACTGTGCCATTTTGAATATACCAATACTTAGATATATAAAAGCATAAATTCAAGACTGGCTAATTCATTGATTATTTACATGCACATGTATAATTATACTGGCTCCAGAGCTGTCTATCTTTAATCATCTCTTCAGGGTCTTCTGCTTTTCCGCGTCCTTGACCAGTTTCTTCCCACTAACCATCAACCCCTTCCTCATCCTCACCTTATCCATATACCTCTTTGCCACATTTTCCTTATCCGCCAGCTCTCCCAGATCTTCTAAGTCATCCTCCGTGAAAGGCACCCAGAACGGATCTTCGTCCAAGATTTCATATCCTTGGAAAATGAGTTGGGGAGCAGCGGCGCCTGAGGTACGCTTGCGGATCTCTTCAGCAAAACCGAAGGATTCAGCGACAGGGAGCAGAGAGAGAATGCTGTAAAATGGAGTGCCTTCTTTCATGGATTCAGAGAGGACGCGACCGCGACGACGTGTTAGGACGTCGTAGACACGGCCAAGTGCTTCGGCTGAAAAAAAAGTTAGCGACGAATGAAATAAAAGCGGATGTACTTACTGCTGGACTGCACCTCGCAAGAATACATAGCGAGGAGTAAACGTGGACTCCAGTCCAGGAAACCATCTTTGATACCTTGTTGCATGGACTTGATAACTTCCCCTGTAAGACGCCCGAGTTTGTCTCGCGTTGATGAGTCTTCGTCCGTGGATTGATTGATGATGACTTCTTCGAGAAATACCGCCATTCCCTGGACGGGCTCATTGCAGAGTGGTCCTTTGGCTGTAGCGATTTGGAAAGCATAGCTAATTTTATCTGCGAAATCACGAGGTTGGAGCGTATCACTGATTGACTGACGGGTTTCTTCTGCGGTGGTATCTCGAAGACTATTTGATCAGCGATGACTAGATGATTGGGGTCAATAAGGAACTCACAATCGGCCACAGATTCCATCCTTTGTATTGTCAATCAGGATGTTTGGCCCCGTTCGTCGCGGACCAAAAGCAGTGATTTGATCAACGGCGTTTATCCAGATGTCTTTCTGACCTTTGATTTCCTTGAAAGTATCTTGTAGTTGTGTTTTGAACTCCTCGAGAGATAGAACCTTTTCGCTGCCGACCATCTCGACATCCTCATCATCTTGATCAGGAGCAGCATCGGTACCGTCGGATTTATGTTCCCTTTCTTCGGCCAAGCGATCAGAATATAGTCTTTTGATGGCGCCCGAATGCTTGCCCAAAAACTCCGTAACTTTTGCTGGCAAAGGTAGAACACGGAGTTTAATGGTAACTTGCTTAGATGTTGTGACTGCGATGACAGTACCTCTGCCGAGCTCTTTGTTTGCTGGAGGTTTCATTTCTTCAGCCCTTACCAGAGTCTCACGATATGGCACAATGGCCTCTCCTGCCTGGATCTCGCATCTAGCAAATCGCTCACGGAGATCCGTCAGACAACGCTCAAGATGAAGTTCTCCTGCGGTCAACAAAACGTGCTCGCCGCTCTCAAATTGCTCGTACTCAGCACATGGGTCACTCTGAACAAGTAATTTCAGCCCTCTGACCATTTTATCAAGATCAGCTGGGTTGACCGGCTCTAACGCAACTCTGACGATAGGTTTTGAACCCATATTGACACCAGCCAAATTTACACTACCTTCGAGCTGGCTAGAAAGTGTTCCAGATTTGAGAATATGACCATCGAGACCACCAATTCCAAAGATGACACCGGCTTGAACAGATTCTAGAGGTTCTAAACTGCGTCCCATAAGTAGATACAAAGCTGTAACCGTAATCCTTACTGGCTTAGGATCGTTGTGAGGATGTGCTGCTGTGAACTTTGGTGGAATAACGTATACGGAGTCGCCAACACTTAAACTTCCACAGAAAATCCGGGCAAACCCAATGAGATGCTCTGGATCGTGCTGCTGCTCTGCCTCAGTATCATCGTCAATGGTAGTAGACTCAAGTGCATCAGTAATTCCATTCACAGATTCTGCACCTTCTGCAACTGCGTCTTCCAAAGCACGTGCTTTCGCAATTTCTTCCCGCTTCCGACGGCCCATTTCTCGGGCTTCCTCTCCAGTCATTGCTTCAGTACGCCTCTTATTCTGAGGCAACTCACTTTCAGGTATAGAGACCATTTTGCTGACGTAAACCACCACTGGATCTCCCTTGGAGGTTTTTGACTTTACCATAGCTTCGCGAAGTTTTGGATCGACGTGATCAGCTCCGGGGGAGGCGCCGATGAGTGCAGGTAGACGCCCTTCTTGTGCAACTGGAGGAGATGGCAGTGACTCGATGACGGATACCAGGAGAGCTGTCGAGAGAGGTAGCCACTGTGAAAAAATAGTTGTTAGGATAACTTTGGTATCCTTGGATCGAAGCACATGAGGCTGTAACTTGATATTCAGGGATTTTGTAATTTTTTCTCTCAACGTAGGATCACTGAAATGGAGTTAGAGCTGGATCAGATATCATTATGATTAATTGTACAGTGAGACGTGAAGAAAATGAGAAATCCACGCACCCCAATCCATTATCGCCACCAGTACTTGCTTCATACACATTCCATATTGGTTCGAGTACCAGTTGAACGAACATTGGTTTCAGGTTTCGACCCTTCAAATGTTTGGCTGCGAGTACCTTTTTTGTTTTTGTGTCCAAGTAGAAGTCTCCCCAGAGAACCTTTTCCATGGCTGTGCGCTTCATTCCTAGCTTTTTTTCATAAAGACTCGCGAATTGCCGGACAGTAAACGCCCATCCATCAATGGCGCTGCTGAATATAACATTGTTTCTCTCTGGGGCGAAGTAGATATCTTCATCGTCTTTTTCTTCAAAATCATTATGCCCAGATGCTGTGCTTTCTGTATCCATTGAGACACTATTTGTTCCATTAGTTTTGTCTTTATCGGCTCGTTCCTGTTCTTTTGCTGCGGCAGCAGCAACTCTTTCATCTACCCGTTCCCTCCAGTTAAGATCTTCTTCCATACGTTCTCCTTGAAAGAAACTTCCCAGCACAGCGTTTACTTGTTCCAGCAGTGTTCTCAAATGTATATATGCTTCGAGGGGCGTGAATTTCAACTCGTTAATGAGTCGGTCTATTTTATTTATAACCAGTATAGGCTTCATGTGCTCGACCCACGCCTGGCGGAGAACTGTAACTGTTTGACTGCAGACACCTTCTACAGCATCTACAAGAACCACAGCTCCATCGCATAGCCGTGAAGCTGTCGAGACCTCACTGCTGAAGTCAATGTGGCCTGGCGAATCTATTAGATTTATCAGGTATTCCTTCTGCTCTGGCTCAGCATCTGCGGCAGATCTTCTCAGCATGGAGAAGTATAGGGAGATTGCAGAGGACTCCATGGTGATTCCTCTCAACTGTTCATCTGGCCTGGAGTCGAGGTATCGAATCTTCCCTGCGAGTTTGGGGGAGATGATGCCGTTGGTAGCAATAAGAGCATCTGTAAGTGAGGTCTTTCCATGATCCTACTTCTTTATTAGCGAAAGCCTACGAAACCAGGATTTGTGATACTTACAACGTGAGCTAATATACATATCTAGAGAAATTTGTCAGTACTCATCCAAAGCTTCATGGTTACCCCACCAAGCCGCGAACTCACGTTTCTGATGCCCTCTGGGTTCTGTTGCAAAGCAACGAGCTGGTCCGGTTTCACAATAGGCATTTTATATGCAATCTATTATGTTATGCCAAAAATAAATCTGTAGTTTGAAGCCCATTCAAGAGCAGAAAGTTGAAATGTATTTGGGCGAAGATTTTATTTCTCAGGTTGACATCAACAGCACCCCTCCATACAGCTAGAGACACCCTCATCTAAACACTATGCACACACCATCGTCATAGTGAGTGATATGTAGTCATCCCGAAGCTGTGTAAAATGTATCAGAGAATCTTGTTCTATGGAACACTTACAAGCTTTAAGCGCCCAGAATCTACCCGTCCCATCGATTCCTCTTTCTTTTTTTCAACATCTGAAAATAGATGCTGGGCCCTTGAGGCCTTGATCTTTCGGATCGTAACAGTAAGCACTCAGTTCCACCAGGACGAAACCATATTAGAGTTTGAGTCTAACCCGCAATCGGCTTAGTTGGATCTACGTCTAACGCTGCCAAATGTGAGTCGCTGGAGACCACTCTAGAGCTTGCCCCAGAATACCCCTGTTTCCATCAACAGTTTCATCCAAACACAACCTCCACCAACGAACTCTAATCTCCCAAGTCTGCGTCTTTGCAGAAAGCTTTTGGCAAAACCATAACACCCTCGATCATGGAATTCGTACTGTCGCGCTCTTGACGTGTCTATCAGCATCCTGTTCCTGGACGTCGTATCTGCATCGATCGTCAGTGACACAACAGCAATTTACGCAGTGCCGAAAACGATATCCACGGCCGTATTTCCCGCAGCCATTAACAAACCCAAGTCAATATGGTCGACGTGTCTCGCGTCCCAGTGCAGGAAGCTTCACAGCCACGGCCTATCCCAAAGTCAACAAACGCCCTGGAAATCACCCTTCCATCTGCAGTGTTATCCCCACCCTCAGCTAGTCGTATCCGAGAGTCGCATTTGAACCTAGAGACCTTCTCGCCGGTTAACCAAAATGGAAGCTACGAATTTGACCGCGTGCTAAAGAGTGGCTACGTTCACAAGCGAACGCGGAGAACGAAGGTAATTAGTCGCTGTATCAGAGATGGGATCAGTTGCTAATTACCCATGCAGGCCTGGAAGCAAATATATCTGGTCTTACGACCCAATAACCTCTCCATATACAAGGACTCGAAAGAGGGCAAGCTGCGGCAGAAAATATATCTGACGGACCTTACGGCGGTAGCATTTCTCAAGGATCCAAAGCAGAGGCGTGAAAATGTCTTTGGCCTCTTTTCACCATCTCGCAACTACCACCTGGAGGCGCAGTCAAAGAAAGATGCTGGCGAGTGGGTTGAGCTCATCAGACAAGAGGCGCGCATCGAGGAGGAAGAGGAAGAGATGATGCTGGCAAGCCCAGGGGGAACGGCAACTGCTGCTCACAATGGATTCGAACGTTCCCTCCATCAGAATGAGCAAAGGCGGTTACAGGATGAGCGCGTGGGATCTAGTTCGCCCGAGCCAATGACCTCCGACACGTTTCGCTGGACACCACAGGCTACTACTACCATCGGAGGTGGAAGCTACCAAAGACGAACGTCTCACACCATGGAATATTCAGGTAACGAGTTGGCATCGTACTCAGACATGTCAGAGCCTGAAGTAGTAGTCTCTCGAGGCCCATCGATATCTCCAGTAAGGGAAGAACCGCTCGCCGTCCAACCACCTGCTGGGCGTCCCATGATGCAGAAGAATGTAAGCCAAATGAGTGGAATCAACATTGAGGATCCAGAACGAGTAATCTGGCACGGCCACCTTCTCATGCTGAAATCTACCGGCGGTGTGAAACAATGGAAGGATATCTGGGTTGTGCTCCGCCTCAGGAGCTTCTCCGTCTATAAGAATGATTCTGAATACTCGCCTCTACTTATCATCTCACTTTCCTCAATCATCAATGCCGTGGAAATCGATCCACTCTCGAAAACTAAGCGTCATTGTCTACAGGTTATTACGGAAGAGAAGAGCTATAAGTTCTGTGCACGTAATGAGGACACTTTGGACAAGTCGCTTGGTGCACTTAAGAGTCTACTTGCGAAGAGGAAGGAAATAGAAATGCAAAGTAAGACGACTCGGTAACCATTAACTCGGTAACCATTAGTACCTAAAGGTGACGAGCGCAAAGATTGGAAGATTGGCTCCGAGGGGAAAAGCAGGGCCTTTTGTGAGGGTTGATAATGTTTTATGAGATTATGATTCTGTAAATGTAGTGCTATCATGAATAGGTTTGCATACCACCCTAATAGTCATATTACCAGAAACGTTCTTCTGTCTGAAGACACAGTATCTGAGGCTCTTGCAAGTGAACTACTGCGATCGGTACTCCATAATGATTCAACATTGTGAGAATATGTGATCGATAAACTTGACAATGAGTATGCAAGATCTATTGTGATTTACACTATACAACCTGTCATGTCGGTCCACCATTATCTAGTGGACCTTTTTCAACCAGTATCAAAATTTAATATCTAGCAGCAGCGACTTATAAATCTTTCCGTCCCTGGATTTGCCAACGCAAGCAACACTGTGTTGGTTTACCACACCAACGCCTTAGAGACATCTCGAGAGATATGTTTGACAGACTAGAATTGCGTAATCAGATCCGCGACATGCAACTCAACAGCTTCCTCGGTGACTGCGATTCCTTCAGGTAGTTCTAATGGCGCAGCACCGAAGCCACCAGATGACTGCTGCTCTTCCATTTGAGTTGCTGGTTTATCGGAAACTGGCTTCTGGATGGCCATGGGTTTGGTAATGTCGGTTTGGGGATTGATGTTCTCTGTGAGTATGGCACCGAGAGTAGGGTGGAGAGAGGCTGCTCCCATGTTTCTACGCAAATCAGGGATGCGCTCTGGGGTCTTGGATGACTTGGTAAGTGTCGGAAAACGCTTTGTAGGTTCGGTTGGGATTCGATCTGGGGTGATCTTTGTAATGTCGACCATTTTTGTGTCTTCATCACTTGATAGGGTTGGAACTGCTTCATGTAGCAAAGGTAAAGTGATGGCCATAGCCATATTCTTGGTAGGCAACTCAGGCAAAGGTCTTTTCGCCTTACCAGTCATACTCGGCTCATTTCTCTTCTCAAGTGCTACTTCTTCAGCAACCTCCTGTGTCTCTCCCATTGGTCGTGACTCCCTTAATCCGAGATTCTCTGCCACTCTCGCTGGTACAACCGGTCTTGCCCTTAACAAATGGAACCCGAAGCCCGTGAGCGCTGTAGCAGGGAAGTCATCGTTGGCTATACCGTCTAATGAAAGAAAGGAGCGTTCACGAGCAGATGGCCGACAATCGAGACAAGTTTTGAATTGACATTCGCCAATTGGTAGGGGAAGCCAGGGTTTACGGAGGATGGACTTGGTGGGGGATGGTGGCCTAGGGTTGTAGATGGTTGCAGGTGAAGTGGTAGATGATTGTGATTCTGTGCGAATAGAGAGTGCTTGGGTTTCAGCAGTGCGGAGGGCCTGTTGGTGTTAGTGAGAACCACAATATATTGGAACGAAGGGAAGTGTCATCATGTTTTTGGCAAGAGAGTAAAACAGCCTTACATGAGATCTCTGCTCGATAATCAAACCTATTTGCGAAGCAGTATAAGTGTTTAAGTACTTGTCCTCGACTTCCTCTAAGAAACTCAACTTAGAAGACCGAGCAACTGGTCCTCTTGGTCTGCGTGATGGGACTGGAAAATGTGCATCGAGATCATCAAAAGTTTCCTATTTGCTTCTATCAGCACCTTACCAGGTACATACTCAGATTTGATTTCAATTTAACTTACAGCGTACCCTCTCTCCAGGTCGTCCTCTAACATCAACTCTCTATCTTGAATACAGCGAAACAACCAGCCATTAGATGAGTGATGACCACATAGCATGCAACGATACTCAGTAGAGTACATACGTGTCATAGTCAGGTGTGTGCATTGACCGTTCTTGGTTTTGGTTTGGGCGACGCGTCGTGGTTGGAAGGTAAAGGGTGTTTGAGGGGGAATTAAGGGAGTTGGTAGAGCTGGCGCAGTTGGAGTTGTGAACGAAACATCCGTGTTGATTGAGACATCTGATAATGGCGTCGTTAATGATTCTGCTGAGTTATGAGGTTGAGCTGGCATCTTTAAATCAATAGGAGTTGTGGTATTGATAGAGTTTCCTAATGTGGGATCGCGAGCATAAAGAAGAGTAAACCGATTACATGAGAACCATACCAAGAAGGGACAACAATTATTCAGGCACAAATTCTGCAAATGGACTGGACAGTATGTTTGATGGTTACACGTGCCCGATTGAATAAAAATGTTTTTGGCGTTACTTCATATTGAATGTCACGGCGTTGCTCACCCTAAATGGTTATTAGAAAAAGCGAACACGGAAGACCAGTTACTACGAGATACACCTTGAATGTATAACTAGTAGAGACAAAATCATATCTCTACAAGTCTTTTACAAAGGCAGTGTAGGTTTTAGCAGAACAGTTAGAAGGAGTTAGAGGTGGCTAGCCAAACCTTTCTACTTAGACCGCAAAGTTCATTGCTATAAATTTATCGTGAACCTAGCTGATCCTTCCTCGTTCAAACGATACTCTAGTATCGCTTGACATATAGAGATGGCGTTTAAAACTAAAAGCTCGTCCAAGTATTTAGATGTGTGTTGCTAGTAAAGATACTGATCTGGGAGCATAGCTCGACTAAATCCATGTATGCATGAGATATACCACAATCGACAAGCAGAGAGATAGAGATTGCAAAAATACCATAGACTGTATCCTGCACTTTCAAGACTTTGAGAAAATACAAACACAGTATGAGTACCACGACATAAACAGAAGTCTAAGGAGAGCGGTACTTAAGAATTCCCAGCTCAACCAAGATTCTAGCCCTTCTCGGTGTCAATACTCGACCTACATGCATAACTTACATGCACAACTTACAATTATCGCAGATTGACATATTTTGTTCACCCAGCGAGAATTTCTGTAAAGTCATAGTACACGAGAACCCGTTAGAATTCCTGACTAGTTGGCATATCAGAAGAATCGAATTTGATTTGAAGCGTTATATTTTAATAGAATACGATAATTGAATTGTTATCGTAATATTCAAGTAAGATTGGGAGCTTCTCTGTTACTTTCACTAGTGCATAGTTTTCATAGAGTCCATTCTTTGTTAGTTAAGATGTCGTTGCTTTTGCGGTGGATTTCTGTAGTATCCACGAAGTAGTGGACAGCTTGGCTCTCCACACGCGCTAAGCCAGCAACCGGACCAACCCAGCAACCAAATCCGAGGAACTTCTATCTCCCGACCGCCTTGGGTATCAATACCGCAAAACAAAAGACAGTACCTCATCGTATTGTCACTTTGCATAGAAGTAATTAAACATCGCAGATCCGACACCCTTGATCGCGACGGTTGACGATACACGAATCTCTGATCAAATAGTGCGGTCAAGACTACCGTAGAGCCTCGGCTCCCGTCGTTGTTTACGTTCTGCCATCCCCTCAACAATAAATCACTCGCTTCTGGCACGAAGACATCACAACTACATCTCGCATCACATCTGTAGCTTGATCTATCACGATGTCGGTCAAGTTCGAAAAGGAAACGATCAAGCAGACCGGTGGGACTGCTGCCAGTGTATTGAAAGGCGGCAAACATGATTTGGCCGATGAGATTGGCACAGCGTTGACTGGAGGAAAGGGAAACATCGGAGCAAAGGGTTATCTTGCTGTAAGTGATGAAGCGCTCGTAGCTGTGTGGTATTGTGCTTATATTTTGTTGTATAGGCCTACCTCGACCAACTGCGGACAAATCCTATGCGAACAAAGATGCTCACATCTGGTTCACTCTCCGGAGCACAAGAATTCCTGGCCTCGTGGATCGCGAAGGATCGTAACAAGGATGGACACTATTTCACTTCGCGCGTCCCTAAAATGGCTGCATACGGAGCTTTCATCAGTGCGCCAATGGGTCATATTTTGATAAGCATCCTCCAGAAGATCTTTGCTGGACGTACCAGTCTGAAGGCAAAGATTCTTCAGATTCTCGTTAGCAACTTAGTTGTAAGTACCCAATTCAATTGATGAAAGGCTATTGCTGACATGGAATGCAGATTGCTCCTATCCAGAACACCGTGTACCTGTGTTCAATGGCTCTTATTGCCGGAGCAAGAACCTTCCACCAAGTCCATGCGACCTGGAAAGCGGGTTTTATGCCCGTCATGAAGGTCAGCTGGGTCACGTCCCCACTTGCTCTTGCGTTTGCACAGAAGTTCCTACCAGAGGACACATGGGTTCCGTTCTTTAACATCATCGCATTCACCATTGGAACATATATCAATGCCACAACCAAGAAGAAGCGCCTCGCAGCTCTCCGCAAGAGACACTACGATGAGAACCGAGGAGGCAGGGATGATTATCCTGGAGGTAAGCTCTCTTGAATCTTCGAGGTTCAGGTCTCTTACCTGAATACCCTTTTGTGCGGATAACCAATTGGCTGAAACTAACTCCGGTGCATGTACAGTATCAAAGAGGGACTACTAGGTTGACTCGAAGGCAAGATGGATGGTACACAAGATGGGTGGGCAGATCTATCCACCATCTGGAGGCGTTATTTCATGTATCACAATTTTACTGGTCATACGTTGTTTATGCATCTGGACGAATTTTCCTCAGTGGGAGAAAACATATTTGCCATCACATGTGTTCATATTTAGACCCCTTCCCGATTCTCTGGGTTCATGCATATGACACATCATCTTCAATTTCGCCCATGCAAATGTTCCCTTGGTTTTGTTGAAAAGAGAAACTGTTTGTCGAGCGGCTTCAGACCCGTGACTGGATACTACTGTGCTCTTTTTGTGCTCTTTCTGTGCCAGTGTACGTTCTTTCTGGACTTTCCGCTTATAAACTCGTTTTGTGAGACCATAGGTTGTTTGTCATACCTTCATTCAGACTAAGTAAGATCCCTTACTCCAAATAACGCACAAGTACACGTCTATATTAGGATTACGACATAACCGCTCATGTCTTATACCTATACGTCAACATGTTGTGTCAATTGACGTGTGACGCCTGGTAGCCGAAGGTGTTACAGATAACATACTAACCGCAGTTTGAATCCCCTAAAGTCATTGCTTAAAGTTCCATCCTGCTGGGTAATTCTTTGAAAATTATATGGATTCTTTGCCTCTCATTACATACTTTTGGTCTAACCGTAAGAGCAAAGTCTACTGGAGTGAATAACCTAAATATGCAAAGCTTTAACAACTCGAATAGGCCTGGACTGGGCATACGAGGTGTAGCTCCTTTTGGACATGGCCGAAGAGTAGTTGATGAAGCCTACAAAGCTTTCCAATATAGTCCGAGAGTACGATTAGGGCGAGCTGATTTAGTAACCGCTCCTTTTCGAGGCGGAAACTTTGCAGGTCCCCTTTCTTCCCTAGTCTCTTCTAATCGAGCCGAGAGAAGTCAACCTTACGTTAGCGATCTTCCATTCCGTGGGAATTATGACACACCCCGAGCTCCACTGAACAGCTATGATCGAATCAACGTCCACCGACAACTTGACCCTCTGGACCGCAACGCAGCCTCTATCCGTCCAAGCTCTCAAGTTCAATACTTTCCTCAACGTCGGCGCTCTGAAGACTGGGAATATCTCGACCTCCTGCATCATCATCGCGAGATATGTAGCCACAGCTGGTCATCCTGCCAGTGCAACCTCGGTCACCAATCGCTCCCTTTCAAAACCAAAGACATCACCATTCGTGGGACGACGTATTCTGTAAGAAAAAGCTTTTTGGACGACAATGGCAAATTCGAAAAGGACATTCAGGCTTATACGGATAAGAAGAACGAAAAAACGATACCAAATGAAGTTATCCGTTACTTGGTCTGCATCGTAAATGATGTCCCAATATCCCCATCCTCCATACTTGATCTTATCACCCTAAACATTCTCGCCTCAAACGTTGGCGTGAAGTCCGCCGTCAAATCTTCGCAGGATTACATAGATCGATATACATCAGATGATGGAAATGGAAGGTACATTGGGCTGGGGGGCAATGAATTGGTTGAAATTTGCGCAAGTATCTTCTTAAGTAGCAGGGTGGACGATGGATTGACGGATTGGTTAAAGGGGTATTTGAAGAAGAACGGAGCGGCACAGAAGATGGCAAGTGCGAGTGGGTTTAGAAGTCTGGAGAGGGATCATCCGGAGGTGATTGTTAGTTTGGAAACGTTGCTTGGAATGAGAGAGAAGCCGGATGATGATGGGTTAAGGATTCAGTGATGGACCTGTCAATCGCAGACTGCGAGCATGTTCATACTCTAAGGTGGAAATGGACGACGTTGAATGCCAGGCTGCAGTGATAGGAGCATTTTTTCGAATGTACAATTATGAAGGTTAGCACAAGGAAATGCTTTCCCCATATCTTCTACATTGCACTAATTACTCTTTCTTACATATGAAATCGACCTTATATTGGCTGCGAGATAATTGTGTAATCTAAGCTTGTATTCAAATATACGTTGTATGATATGATATAGAGCTTGCCTTGATGCTTAATCAAGACTGTAAATCTCAAAGAGCGAGAAGATACAGGCTGAGTTCATTTAAACTTCATGTTGGGTATCTAGTTGTCACACCGTTCTACCGTCCGGTGTCCGAAACCCATATCCTACACGGCCGCCATTTCCATCGAGTTCCTTTAGTTTATCTCACATTCTTTAATAAAACCTGTAGCCCAGAAATCCCACAAACGCTCCCAAAAGCGCCAACCCCAAAATCACTTAACAGTCCCCCATCCAGACTCCAATGCAGCGTCAATGGGAACCAACTTCCATTAACAACCACTTGTCTCCACCATTCGCTCTTCCACCCATCACTTTCCTTTTGTGCTACGCCCCTAGCTTCAGCGATCTCCCTCTCTCTCCACAATCGCCCGAAATCCAAGACTACATGTGCCATCCAAAACCTACAGCTCCATAGCCAAGCGCTATTTTGTTTCTGCTCACTCCATCCCATTACCCCCTTCGAACTAAGATATGCGCCATTTTCCAACGCCTGGAAGATCAAATTACAGACGACTTGCACGCTAGTAATGCGTCTCACTACACTATCCTGTTCTTCATTCTGCAATACTGCTTTCCCCCATCTGTATATACCTACTAAGCCAAAGATCCTGGCAAAGATCCGGACATCCGATATTAGTGCAGAAAGCGCTTTTAATCGTGCAGCGGTGATAAGCAATGGTGAAGCTGGAATCGTTGACATATCGACTAAAACTGTAGCATTTGGCGGCAATTCTACCGCACTCTTTAATATCCTACGTATTTGTGTCCGTACAGCATGCAGCGAGATGGAAGAGAGCAAAGAGGAAGTAAGGAGTGTCGTATAGCAGACAGTCATGAGAAGCGTATCTGTACCGGAGGGCGTGGATAATATTTTAGCGAGTGTCTCGAGGGAACGATCTGTCTTTTTTAGATATAGAGGAAGCCATTTTTGGAGCACCTTTGGTGTAGGGAGAGGTTTCGGCGCGGGATGGGCTTGCGTGGAAGGTATGGAGAGAAGTGGTGGTGGGGTGGACGTTTTCTCGATGCTTGATGTTGACTCAAGGGTGGGAGGTATTGTCGGTTCCGACATCGTAAATTTTGTAGAGTTATAGTTTTTAAAGGAGAGTGTGGAAGTGTTATTCTTGAAGGTGGTGGGAAAATGGTGGTGTTAGATAAGGCTCTAGTTATTTATTTCTGGTTCAGCGAGCGAAAAGTACCGAGGTTGTACACTACCAAGTGGAGACCCTTGCTAGCAGCTTCTGATAACAAAATATCAGCTCTATCTATTCACCATTTGATATCTCTGTTTATTTACTGACAAGGCTAAATTCTTAGATTGCTGCCATCATAATTTCTTTTTGGCGATCGTTGTTATCTAGATCATAGAATCAGAACAATCTTCAGTCTCAGTCATGTATTCTTAAATCCCGGTCACTAATTGTTGCTGTTGAGCTTTTTGGATAGGAGTACATCAGAAGGTTGATGGATTAAAACTTCAAGCCTAAAATAGAATCTGCATCAATAGATATGTATAAGCAAATTCAAGAACACATATGCGACGTCATGGTTATCAGATCAATAGCAAGATATATAGTTTGCCTAACTAGATTGAGTGATATTTGAGAAGAATGGCTAATGGAAGAGGCTGCAAAGGTTTGGGCCGCTACTTGAGGTTCCACTCTCGTATATGATAAGGGAGGTGTTGCAGCTGTCAGTATCTTGTTTCTAATGCTCTAATAAGTTACAATCTGTACGGAACTCCGATATAATCGTCTAGAATGGTCCTTCTAACGCGCTTATAATGCTAGCAGAGCGGATATGACTGGCTATCTAGGCCGCTGGTTTGAAATCTCACGAACGATATATAAAGACAAGCGATGCTCAAGTCCATAAAGATGAAGACAAGAGATAGGCAACTTGTGGTTGTTATGTTGGGTATCGAGCTCTTAATCAGAAATCGAATGTCAATAAAGATAAGAAAAAAGAAAGATCACCCAAGTTACACAGGTAGTAAAATCTGCTCAGACAATGTAGGGTGTTCCGGAAAGATTGGTATATTAGCGACTTTTCAACGCCATTCATGAGTTACCACAAACGATCCTTTTCGATCCGGCCCAAATCCTGACAATCAAGTAACGTTTGTATCCTTTCTACCATAAAACTAGCGCCCCTGCCTGCCTTCAAACCTCCTAACTGAGCAAAACCAGAATCACAGAATCGCCTCTCAAAAACCTATCCCAAATTAGCCTCTCTCCCAGTCCCCAAAGCTATGAAAGGACCAGCTTACATCTTGCTAATAAACCTGTCCTTATTAACCGGTCTACCCTTCTTTCCCGCACTCGTCTTTGGCGTCTCCGTCCACATCTCCTTCACGTTCTCTAGCACCATATTACAATGCCTATCGAAAGCCTTTACGCGCGCGAGTAGTTTCTTGTTGTTTCGGCAGGAGATAAGGACCTGGTTGTGGGAGCGTACGGCGGTTTGGAGAATACTGAGGGGCCCAGAGGAAAATTCATGTTCTTCAAGTTGCGCAATCTCATACTCTCTAAAAGGAATTAGCATGCTACAGAGGTTTGCGCGGATCAGCTTGAACGCACGTAAGTTCATTGCGTGGCTTTGCCAGCAGTTCTCTGCAATAATGTTAGTAGACCTTCTAAAACAGTGTAGTTGGATTCGAAACTTGCTGGATTTTTGCGTCCGCCATTTTGTTCTTGTTGCTGGGTTTAGACGTTGCGACTTTCCACCTTGAGCTTGCCTGTTGTTAAACAAATCCTAGTTCGGGTCAACGTTTTTCCAGACCGCCAAGCCAAAATCTTCAGACCCATATTTTCCTAATTGACGTACCGACTCCCGAAAAACAACCCGAGGTGCTCGAATTTATATGTGAAGATTAATGGCTCCTGTTTGTTTCGCAATTGTATAATATCGTTGGTTTCTTTGTCACATATTCTTTCTTGATGTTTGCAAAATCCTTCTATAGTCGTGCCGGGACGACTGTACGATGTACTGCAGCAGCACGAATTGTTATGCCTTTAAGATCAAAAGTTACCAGTACAGCATTCGTGAGAAAGGTATTCTACTTCATGACCAAATTATGGGTAGTACTAATCATGGAATAGATGGCTACAGATACAGATTCGCGACAGGAGGTTATCAAGGAATTACCGAATGATCCAAAGGAAGATGTATTATTTGATACACTTTATGGCGTTCGAACAGTTGAGCTCAATCGACCAGCTGCTCTACATGCTTTGAGTGGATCTATGATTCGAAAAATTGCGCCTAGGCTACAAGAGTGGGCAAAGTCAGATATGGCAAATGTAGTAGTGATTAAAGGATCAGGTGCCAAAGCTTTTTGTGCTGGTGGAGATGTTACGGCTCTTGCGAAAGACAACATGGAGGGAGAGGAGGGACAACAACGGTCTATGGACTACTTCGGCCTTGAGTACAAGCTTGATCATTTGATCGCGACATATAAGAAACCATTTGTCGCATTCATGGATGGGATAACAATGGGTGGAGGTGTTGGTTTGAGTATCCATGCTCCTTTCCGTATAGCAACAGAGAGGACTGTCTTCGCCATGCCGGAGACTACGATTGGATTCATTCCAGATGTTGGGGCTTCCTTCTTTTTATCCCGTATGCCAGGTGCCGTAGGAACATACCTTGCCTTGACAAGCGAGAGGCTGAAGGGTGCCAATGTGTTCTACTCTGGTGTTGCAACACACTATCTCCACTCGACTAGTCTCCCAGCTCTAGAGCGCCGCCTGGCAGAACTCAGGTTCCGGGACTACGATTCTCTGGCCGAAAGAAATGCGCTCGTGAATGCTACTATTGAAGAATACTGTACAGGCTTACCACATGATGAGCCAATAAATCTGAGTGGCGAAAAAAGAAATGCAATCGACCGCTGCTTTGGCAAGCGGAGTGTTGACGAAATCATGACTGCTTTGGCCGCCGAAGAAGGAGAGATGAAAGAGTGGGCGCAATCGATGATAAAAACTCTGCACCAAAGATCACCTACCGCTGTTCATGTAGCATTGCGTTTGATGCAGTTAGGCCAGGGGTGGAAAATCATCGAGGCATTTCAACGAGAACATCAGATTGCTGGCAAATTCATGCGGCATCCGGATTTCACAGAGGGTGTAGATGCTTTGTTGATACGCAAGGATAAAAAGCCAGCATGGCAGCCTGCATCTCTCGAAGATATCAAACCCGATGCTAGTGCTGGAATCGTGGATCCATTCTTTGTGGTGGAAGGCAACCTAAGACTTCGAATGCTGACCGACGGAGATTACACGGAATACCCGTGGCAAAGATTCAGCATTCCAAAGGAGAGTGAAGTGGGAAGACTATGGATGAAAGGAGGCCATAGCACCAGGAGGGTTGCCGACATTTTTGTGGAAAAGTATAAGGGCAAACAGGGTATTAAGGAGGTAGTACGAGAGATTCTAAAACGAAGAGCGAGGAAGGGTGAGGATGGAAAGCCAAGATGGCTAGACCTGACCTTAACGCCGTCGGTGCCTTCAAAGAACGAACTCCCAGCGCGTTTCGGAACTCCAGGTGCGGAGGAAGTTGTAAAGGATCAAGATACAAGTTCGGTAGGAAAGGAGATCACAGAGGAACCAAAGCTATGAGATGAATGGTAGTGATCTGTAAGATATTTGTGGGGTCTTGTGGTTTTATGTGGCAATAAGACGCCTCGTTGGTAGACTATCGGGCGCAATATAATCACCTTGAATGAGCATAGGAGTATTTGCTGCATTTTTCCCTCCTATTTTTCCAATCGCGAATTTTCAGCAGTACTATTTTGAACTAGACTTTCACATAAACGATAGTAGGATGCGATATACCAATAGGATTGATGGCCAACGAAAAGCTTCATTGCACAGTTTGAGCTGATGGCAGTAGAAGGATACCTAATGTAGAATATTTTATCATGTGATTTTAAAAAGGCACATTAAGTGGTAGAAATGCTGCCTTGTTGTGTGGGGCTGAGTCATACCATGACACTAAGGATGATACGATAGGAAAGCTATCTAGAAAACCTATAAAAGCTCTTCCCCGCTCTCAGAAGCGTTTCCTATTTTTATGTTGTGTGGTTGAATTGTCACTCTGTACGGTTCGTCAGGCAGACCACTAGTGCAGATATAACAATATTATTTCTTGCCTCACAACTTAGGCACACACACACACATACAATTGCCGTCTACTTTGTAGACATTCGGCTATACCTCTTTGAATCTAGTCTAGCCGAGAATCCTTGCATACTCTTGGCAATTAACGATTGGCTGCGAACTACATCGTCAACATATCTGATCTATCTACCACTGAACAACACCAAGCCACCATTATTATACTTATAATACTTTTTTTTTTCTTTTTCCAGCGATTTTATCGTAGAGGTAGTCAGCATTGCACTTCCCTAAGACAAAAATCTTTTTGGATCACGAGAATATAACGGTTTAACGCGCTTTTAAATTTCGTCACCTCGCGAACGCGGTACCAGCCTCCACATTGTTCGGCGTTTATGACCATAGTAAAACGGGCTCCACTTCATTTCAATGACTTTATATCCTTTTTGATCATTTCGAGAGAGCTTCACGATAGCTAGCAGACATCGCACTTTGACGTTAGGTCCAAGAGAAGGATCACGATGTCGTCGCAGACAGCTGGGATAGGCTCTACCTTCAATCAGAGGCCCAACCAGGCTGCTCAAGGGCCTTCAATGGACACGACAAATGATTCGAATGAGGATGGGGTGTCTGTTCGGCCGATGAGACGTAAGTTTAATCCAATAGAGGTGCTGGGTAGCTGGTAGACGACTTGCTAACGATGTATTACTTTGCACAGTGAAGGTTCTTTACACGTTTGATGACCAAAATAAGACCAATTGTCTTGCCCGAGGACAGGATGTACTCCAGGTGCAAACCATAGCCTTGGATGAGACCACTACTATAGGCATACTCGATTTGAAGACCTGTATAGAGGCTGTCATCCAATGCAGTCCAGAGTTGGTCAATCGATTGGGCCAAGATTATACAGTGTACGCATACGATTATTCCGAATACGACAATCCTCTTGTTGGGCAGGGCATGCTCTCGAAAGCACTAGCAGCAGCTTTGCCAGCACCAAACGCGCCAGCGCATCAATCTACGAAGCTTATAACTGGTCGAGTATGCAGGAATATTTTGGGTATATTTAATAATGGCGTGAAGGAAACGCTAGAAGTGAAGCTGCGGCTAGTGCCTGTTCCAACAGCAATTCAAGGAGAATATGTCAATACAATGGAGAAGTATAGAGAAATGAGTAGTGGGCTGCCACAAGGCTACGATCACAACGAATGGACAAAATTTTTGCAGTCTAATCCCAATATGACCCAAATGGCGAGCAGATTCGGAACACCGGGCTCAACTTGCTCGAATCAGCGCGGGGGTATGAATATGGAGGTAGTCAATCAACTTCTCAGTCCTAATATGCAGCAACCTCCTGGTCATCCATTCGGCAACCCAGATCAGATTCAAGGGGGCCAATTCAATAATATAGAAATACACGCGAACGAAAGCATGGCGCTTGACTCCGGTACCGAGAGCTTAGCTGGAACAAAAGGGACGAAAGCAAAGAATTCTCGAGCAGCACCAAAGACAACCATAAAGAGACCCAGAGCCAAGCGTCAGAACAAAACGTCTAAGACAGCCGCAAGCAATGTTGGTGGTAACACTTCTGGGTATGAGGAAGGTACCGATGGTGATGGGGATGATGGGCCAGCACCGCGAAAGAGAGCAAAAACAACACAAGCAGACTGGAACACCAAATCTTCATTTGGACAACCTAGTGGAAGCCTCCGAGTGGCTGCCAGCACTGCTGGGTCTTTACGCTCTTTTCGGCCCATCGCTATGGCGGCAGGTAGTAACCACCTAGAAGAAGTTCCACGCCCACCGACTCCGTTGCCAAACATGGGTAATCCTCGAGATGCTCGTCCTCAAAGTTCACTTCGCCGTGACTCTTTTGCAAGCTTGCCGGATCAAACTAGAAAGCACATATCACCATATCCTGCACTCCCCCCTCCCGGGTCACAAGATCAAATTAGGTACTCGATCGAATCGGCGAATACATCTCCAGAACGACGCTCCACCCCCGGTTTAACTCCTCCTGAAATTGCTTCTTCGCCTCCTGTAATGGGAAGTGTTTCCCCCACCCGAATGCGATCTAGTCCACCATGTCCGTCAAGTCCGGTGCTACCTCAGATGCCTAGGACTGATTCTGGATTCATGAGTGGTTCCATGGAAGAACTCTTTGGCGAAGAAGAGCCTTTCTGCGCTATAAATGAACGAACGCAATTTGCACCAGTGAACTCAAAAAATCATGTCTCGCACCTGTCCCCCTTGGGTCAGGAGCATATCGACGACGAGTTCTTCATTGAGGAAGAGGTTCCCGGTCCAATGGATCTGTTACCTAACAAAATGCCTGTGATCCCGCCGCCTAAGCCAAAGGCTACACCTAGAGTGCGTGTCAAACCACTGCCACGATCCAAGAGTATAATGTCTGAAGATGGTCAACAATCACTTCCTCCTCTGCAGACTGGTAGTCTACCACATTCACGTCCCCAGCCAAGCCGTCTAGGATCTGCACCACCTGCTCTACCTCTCTCCCACCCTCAGATTTCAACACCTCAGGTAGGAACGCAAGATTCTGCGCAGGGGGAACTAAACTCTGGCAATATGCCTGCCAATTCTTCCAGAATAGGAGCTGCTACTGCCCAGCCTCGACAAAACTCCAGATTGGTACGAACTGGATCATTGGGATCTTTGCCTAATGTTCAACTCAGCGACAACGTCCTGCCACCTTCGAATCTTCATCGATCTCAGACTTGGTCAGAAGCCCCTCAACATATATCTAATGGCGGTGTTGCAGCACCACACCATGTCACGGGCGCGATAGTGCAACAGCCACCACCACCTGTGCGCATTCTGCCCCAAGGCTATCAAGCGTTCATGCCTCCAGCCCCTAAACCAGAGAGGCAGGTCAGCGCATCTTTTCAGACTAAGAAGATTATGTTGAAGCAGAAGCTAGATGAGGCGATTGCTAGAGGGGAGATGCCTCCATTCTGCAGTAATTGTGGTGCAATCGAAACTACAACATGGCGCAAATCCTGGTCGCAGGATCATCAGGGTGTACCTGGGTATTATGACTACTCGGATGAGCCTGGCCGGGTCACTGCGATTGTGATTCTTACTCGTGATGCTGATGGTCGACCAACTTCTTACCAGCTTATTAAGAAATTCTTAGCCAAAGGAGAAGACAAGAGCCTTTTTAAGGAGTTTGTTCTCTGCAATCGTACGTATCCATTTTCATCTAATAAGTGTGTAACTAACCAGGCTAGCTTGCGGTCTCTGGATGTCAAAATACAAGTCTCATCGACCAGAAGATCGGTGGGAATGTAATAAAGGCAAGCGACCCCGCAGCCGTCCTACTAGAGCAAAGTATTCCAACGGCCCGTTCCTGACTTCGGATGCGAACTTCCCTCAGTCAGAGAGTTACTTTCCCCCGTCCGACGCTTTCTATCCACAGTCCGAGCCAGCAGGGCCAGTGGACGGTGCGGCTGATAGGAGGTCTCCTACTGGAGCTGACTTTCCTATTGAGACTGAAACCGATATTCAGGTCCAGAGAGTGGAACTTTCCCTTGTGCCTTCTGCAGACCATCTCCCAGCCATCAAACTCCGGGCCTCAAAAGTGAAGAAAATCAACCCAATGACCTCTAATGCTGCGTCTGCTGCATTGAGAAAGGCTATTCGATCTAGTCCTGCTAGGTGGAATGGAATTCGAGGCAGCTCTGTATTAAGAGAACCATCTATGGGAGCGCAAGATAGCCCAATTGAGCTACACGACTCCCCAGACCCCACGAGACGCATCCTGTTCCCTTCTCCACCCAAAAAGGATGGCTCTCCAAAAGCGCTAGGAGATACGTCGTCCAATGGTGTTTATATTTCGCCGTCTCATCGTCGCTCACCCAAGAATCCGATTGATGTTTTGAACAAGGAGAATTATCCACCCGCTATTGAAGACGAGGATGATGATGCAGAGCTTCTTCGTATGTTCGAGGAAGAGTTGGCTCGACCATCAACACCAAATCAAGAAAAGCGAAGTACAAATCAATTTAAGACACCCACTCGGCCAACACCTAGTCATAGGCCTATCACTCGCAGCATCTCCAGATCTGTTCGATCGGTTAGACTCCCCAACTCACCCAGTGAACTCCTTCGCTTCTCCGAACGACAAACTCCCTCCAAAACGCCCACTCGCCGATCGCCACGAAATCATGAGTCATATTTCAATTCACCATTCACAGCAACTATTAACCAAATGATATCTGATGCCAATAATAACCACAATCTCTCTCCATCACAGCATCAACATCAAAGTCTAGACCATAGCTTCGATTTCAGCACTCTTCCTGATTTACCCCATATGGATAGCTCAGCACATCTGGATGGTAACCCAGAAACAGATTTTAATTTGGAGGATTTTTTTGGAACTGATATGCCAATGCCGAGCTCACCACCTCGAATGTTCAATCTCTATGAAGATCCACCTTTAAATTGGACGGAATTTAACAACATCGGCGGCTTAGGCACAGATCATGAAGTTATCGTTAAGGAAGAAGCTGCCGAAAAGAACGGACTTGGGGCTGAGGAAGCATCAAATAAAGCTAAAATGATACACGATCCCCAGAAATCAGAAGGTACTGGATCGTGATAAATGGGAGATAAAATTCATTCTGAGTCTCATGTATATTTATTTGATTAAGCATAGCGATATGGCGTTGGGGGATTTTGTTACATTAAGCTGATGGCATAGCACAGGCGTCTGAATTTCATAGGAATGGGTTGAATTTCATAGGAATGGGTTCATATTTGCCGAACACTTCAGTAGGAAGCACGAGTACTTGATGATGATTTGCTGCTGTTGCACTTAAGACGCACAGCTAGCACGGCATCCCTTGATGTTGATGATATTAGAATTAAAATTAAGAAACTTGTCAAATAGGTCTATTACCCGGCCAGAGTAGACTTGCTGTTAGTATAGTGAAGAAATAGTCTATACATATGTGTGCTTGAATAGGTGCGAAAGACTGTAAAATAGAAAAATGCCTCAACAATATCTTTGATAGAAAGTTCGACTTTATAAAATTGGGCTCTTGTGTGACATTATCTTTTAAGAAACCCGTAATCTTCACACCCGAGTCTTGCCTCTCTGATCGTTCACAGGATGTCACTCTGAGTGTGTAACTAGATTTGCAAAAAAGAAAAATTGGGAGGAAAAGAAGTCTATCATACTGTGTAGTCATTGCTTAAAGATAGAAGAGGGTGCCGAGTCACGAAAATAATATAGGTTTGAAACGTAGAGAAAGTGATTGTGAGTGTTTACTTTTGCAACTTCCTGGAAGCTATCAAACATACAGAATTGCTCCAACCATATCTGAAGGATTATCCTCGACAGTCGAGAGTATGTTCGAGCAGCTTTATATAAGAACATGATCTATGGTGCTTTCATAGACTCGAGGATAGTACGAACATTTGCAAATTCAAGCTCTGCGATCGTCTCATCCCAGCACCGATCGGTAACTATCTTGCCCTCGGGGGTGTAAAGATATGCGGCAAATCTAGAGATAGTTTAGTGGTAAACAACGAGGAGAGGGAAGAAGCTGAGCAGTGGGCTTACGGGTGGATTCGCCAGCTCATAAGAAAGCATCCATGGGATTCCTTTCCCTTGTTTACAACAGCATCTACAAAACATGATGCACCGACTCTAGGTGTTCTTCCGGCAAGTGCGAAGATCTTAAGACCTATCTTGGCACCACCTTTTACTTCGCGTGCCAATTCGGTGCCTTTGCACCAAGCCGGGTCAGCAAGGTTGACAATAACGTCGTCAGCTGAGACGTAGTCTACAAGCTTCCACAGAAACATGTGTGCTAACAACTTAGATGAATTATATGTCTGCTGACTGTCGAACTTATTGGGGTCGTCGAAGGCTGGAAGCAGCGGGATAAACTCCTTTTCCGGAAACGTAGCAGCTAACGTCAACGCCGCGTTGACAATACTCAGATGAGCAGGTCCATCAGGCGGACCCTTTGCCTTAAGTGTTGGCAGAAGCAGGATGGCTAGCAGTATTGTAGAAAGGTAATTGATCTGCAAGACCTCCCCGTGACCAGTACTTTCGATCCTTCTGAACGAAAGAGGTAAAACACCCGCATTGAGTATGACTATGTCGATACGAGAGAGCTGAGTCACGACACGTGTTGCAAAACTTTGGATTGATTCATATGAGCCCATATCTAGCTGCCAAACACTGATCTCGGCCCGTGGGTACATCTCGCGAAGCTCCCTGGCTGCAACTTCCCCTTTATCAAGAGAACGCACTGCCATGATTAGATGTGACAGTCTGAGACCCAGTAGTTGTCGAGAGGCTTCTAAGCCAAGCCCAGTGTTGCTTCCAGTGACTATGGCTATCTCATCAGATAGATTCGTTGTTTGGGATGGCCACTTTGGTTTGGCTACGAATTGATTGTGGTAAAATACTTTGCCAAAGCTATCAGTGGATGGCTCCAGGTCCCTTGATCCCACCATGATGTCGCCAGTAAACTATCTATAGTAGTAATGCTTTAGCTCGAGTCGTAGATAATGATTGAAATCAAAGTTCATTTGCTAGATGATACGAGAGTATATGTAAGTTTCTGGAAATCTTTCACTCTCTTAAGTATTCATATGCCGAAATTTATTTCTTCTGCTCTTCGCTCACGTCCTTTTATATACTGAGCTCAGTTGATATAATATAGTGCTCATGAACAGACCTTTCTCTGATTGGTGAAGTCTTGTGTCTTACACCAACCCAAAACGGCAAACAATCTTAGCAAACGTCTACAAGGGGGTCATGGCTGGTCAGAGTGTGCCCTATAACTGCACCGTGATGAGCATAAATGCACCACATGCTCTACAAAACGAAAAATAGTGGAGCGTATATTAATAGACGCATCATCAATGTAAATCTACGAATCTACTATATTATACCAGGAAAAAAGTACGATGTTCAATATTAGGGACTTTTTATCTCCACTGAGAGATACTGTGGGTTTCGCAGGTTTATTTCATATCCCCTCGAACTTTCTTAGTTTTGATGTACTGAATACGAATCAAATATTTGGAAAGACTTGATGCCGGAAATAAAGATGAAGTCAAAGATGTCTTCTCTTAAGATCGCATTGTTCTGTATGTCTTAATTTAGCTTACACCTTCATGTTGCTGGTGGCATTGTAGCTGGTTTTTACGTCGGTACATTTGTGCACTAGACGGGACTGCAAAACAATAATAGAGATTAAAATTCCGCGGGTCTTAATGCGCTAGATGAGCTTCGCCACATTTCTTACACGGCATGGGTAAACATGTCTGCTTAGTACGACCAGAAAACATAGTCTACGTAGGAGAACTCTAAACCTGTCAGCACTATTAATAAGATGATTTATTTTCTCTCGGAACAAAAACTTTTGATTCCAATCTAACAACTAGCCGGAAATATTGCCAAAGAGGGAATTTATACTGAGTTTTTCATAGAAGGACTGGTGGGACCGATGGAAATTTAGTAATCTGGTGTCAAGTAGATTCGATGGTACTGACGTGTGCTTTGTAACAAGCGAGCATAAGCAGATGCTATACCCAATCAGGAAAACAATCTTAAGCATAGTCTTACTCGTCTGGCTGATCCCATTTGTCTTTGATCTATCGCTTTCTGATCCTTTCCAAGCTGCCACGAGATACGGATATGTCGACAGGTAAGCTTTGGCTGGTTATATTCTAGAGTATTAGGAAGTGTCTGATTTGTATTTTGGTTGTCTAACGAGACTTGTCAGGCCTGCATTTTGTAGTGTTGACGAACGCGGACAAACCGGGTCCAGAGCTGCGAAAATCGATTCGGAGCCGATGTATGCTTGGGAAGAACCAGGCAAAAACATTTGCCTTCCGCAAGAGAAAGTCGAAGAGGGCAAAAAATCAAAATAAACCTAATGAGTTTCCTTTAAATATATCTACGACAACTGCATCTTTGGACACCTGTAACTATCAGAGTACCAACACCTAACAAGTTCGGGTCGTATGTGAGTGGGATTCAGTTAGCCGATAATGTAGACCCCAAATTGGTGGAAGTAGTTGTGCAATGTATGTCGGTCTACCTTAATTTTATCTCGTCTCTTCTCTGCACCCAATTGGCTTACTGGTCACTAAATGGAATTTAGTTTCGTCCATAGCCAAGCAAATACTCTTTCCTCTACAGCCATGTATCTTCTTCGAGCATCGGGTCTCGTCGTGGGTCGCACCCCTAGCAACCGATCCTGCCTATCTACATTCCATGATCTTTGTATCGCAATTCTACTTTGACGCTATACTACCCGGCAAAGTCTCTCCTGTTCGGCAGCAGTCCATTTCACAATTTTTGGAAACGGTTAAGCTTCTACGTGAAAGACTATTATATGGGACTAATGATGCGAGATTATCCTTCACGACTATTTTTGTTGTCATAAGTCTCATAGGGTATGCACTCTTAGTGGGTGACCTTGAGGCCGCTAGACACCATATAGAAGGACTGAAGACGATTATCGATCTCAGAGGAGGCCTCAACTCCTTCAGATCAAATCCAAAGCTTTTAATCGAGGTTCTCAGGTGTGACATAGGTATTGTGCTTCACGGTAATTACAAACCGGTATTTTACCAAAACTCACCATCACCACTCTTCTTTCCGCCATTTCCTCATCTCAAGCCTTTCCTCCAGTTACAGGAGCCTAGACGGCACAAACCAGCCCGCACTCCGGATGGTGTAGCTGACGGTTTGGTGGGTATATGGAACTTTATGTCCGATTTCTGCTCGGTGATCAACTTCGCAGCCGAGTCGCAGCAGCTTATCCCGGTGGAAACCCTGCTGGACGCCTTTACCTCAACCATGTACTCTCTTTGCCAGATCAAATTTGATGCCGGCTCTAGCAATGAAGCAATTCGTCTCGGACTGCTCGCCTTTTCTTGCAGTATCTTCTTGCACTGGCAATGCCTAGAAATATCTTACTCTTACTTGATCACTGCATTTAGAAACTGTCTTAAGACTCTCAATATCTCACAGATTCAACCACAAATGTTGCTATGGGTATTAGTTATGAGGGCTGTTCTAGTATTCGATGACTCTGACAACTGTTGGCTTCAGCCTACCTTAATGGCCCAAATGGAAGCTTGTGGGACTAGGTCTTGGAGTGATTTTAATCAACTGCTGAAGACTAGCTTGTGGGTTGACATAGTACATGAAAAGCCTGGAAAGCGACTGTTTAGTTTGATAATGTTGCAAGCTGACTGCATGGTATCTGTTACCTCTTCTGATGTGAAGGCTACAGGCACTCTCTTTCATTCATCATTATCTTCATCAAGATGATCATGATTGTCATACTCGACGCAGCCATAAGTAAAACTCCTCAGGACTAGCTTAGACACCTTTTCGCTTTCACATATATATACCAAGTATTGCCAAGACTTTGAGAGAAATCTATGCGAACAACATCATTTGTTTCTTGCACTTAAATAATGGCATTAATTGGCAGATGGAAACTTTGAATTGTTGTATAATAACTTGACTTCAATTTTTGGCGGAGTGTTGTAGCAAGTGTTCTTCAAAACGAAACAGTGCATGCCGTGCTACCAAGCCTAAATGGCGTAATGTCACCTGACCCAAGAAACCATCCAACGTTCTCTACTCTAAGCAGCTTCCATCCCTCCACGGTTCAATGCCCATGTATTCGGGTACACAGACATGACGAGTTTTTATGTCTCTGCGATGCGGCATAGTGTCAGCCTCATGAATATCGATCCGTCCAAGATATGGGATCGAACGATAGATGTGGTTGGTGCGAATTGGCATCTTGGCTTTACAGCATTTGGTGGTCCACCGGTGCATTTCCAAATAGTATAAGTTGAATTCCAGGGAATCATATATTGTCACTAAAAAAATTCAGCTTCACAAAAAGTTTGTTGACAAGTACAAGTGGTTGGATGAGCAACTGGTGATAGTTCCGTGGTTACTAGGAGGGAACATACGCTAATTTATTGTCAGTATCAAGAGATATTTGCGCTAAGTCAGGCACTCCCAGGCCCAGCAAGTACCAAGATGCTTTTCTGTATAAACTATATTCATGGTGGTCTTCTCGCTGGCTTTGGAGCTTTGATGCTGTGGTGGTATGTGCAACCATTAATCGATAGTTTTCACCTGCTCAATGACCATTACTAACTGATCTTTTAGCCTTCCAGGTGCCCTTGGCATGTATGGTCTATCTTTGGGGGTATCACGTATTGGCGATACCTTACCTCCACCTGTTTATGCTCTCCTCTCGGGTCTTAATGCAGCTACGGTTGGCATTATTGCTCTCGCGGCTGTTCAGCTAGCCCAAAAAGCCATTACTGATAAAGTAACTCGTGCTCTGGTGTGTCTTACTGGAATTGGTGGAATGCTATACACGGCTTTATGGTTCTTCCCGGTCTTGATGGCCGGGGCGGGTATCGTAACGGTCGTTTGGGACTTTCGATGGGTCCAGCGTATATACATGCGACTGTGGGGCTCCCGACGAACCTTGCCCCAAGCGGCAGGACATAATGTTGAACCGGGACAGAGCTCTGGTGAAGGCATTGTAGAAGATACAAGGTCCACTCACACCCAGTCTGGCAACGAGGAGATGTCAACTCCCCTTCGACGCACCCCAAATACTGATGATCATCATCCAACCACAGCTGATTTGGAATCCACCAGGGTATTAGAGGAGTCACAGGACTCCAATAGAGTCGTTCCATACAGTATACAATTGAAGGTCATTAGCTGGAGGAGTGGTATATGCGTCATTGCTGCTTTTGCAATGTCATTTGTCACAATCATGATTCTACGCGGTCTTTTGAAAATGCCACCTAGAGGTGTTTCTTTGTTCGCAAATCTCTACCTTGCAGGCACAATCATATTTGGTGGAGGGCCTGTAGTTATTCCACTGCTTCGCGAATATATTGTAGCCGAAGGATGGGTATCTCCACGGGATTTTTTGCTTGGCTTAGCGCTGATTCAGTCATTTCCTGGACCAAATTTCAATTTTGCTGTCTACCTTGGGTCACTTGCTACGGTCGGAACGACTCTTCCTTCATTCCTAGGAGGTTTCCTTGGGTTTATTGGAATATTTACCCCAGGAATCATTATTGTCATAGGAGTCATGGGTCTATGGAGTGTGTTACGCTCTCGACGATGGTTGTTGTCTCTGCTCAGGGGTGTAAATGCTGGGGCTGTTGGACTGGTGTTCACGGCAGTTTACAAACTGTGGCAGATTGGTTACGTAGACGCGGAAAACCAGGGGGGTAGCCCACTTGGAAAGGATGCTTGGTGGGTTGCAATAACCGCCACGAGTTTTGTTGGTGGTGCGTGGTTTGGCTTGAACGCTCCATTCGCGATTCTACTTGGGGGTGTGATGGGAATGGCTTGGTATGCAGTTATAAAGATTTAGACACCAGTTTTCACCAAATGATCTCCGGTGACAGTATTTACAATACCCAAAAATGCAAGCACTTCAAGTCCATGGCTTGAGGGTGAAAACTCATCGTGCCCAATGTGACTTTCGTGAAAATTCCACGTCAGTAAATTTTGGAAGAATAGAGGTCAATTCTAATCAGAAAATATCATGGATGTCTGTTCATCGAGTTGAACCCATATTTGCCTCGATTTCTAAAGGACTAGAAGATAGCGTGTGGCAATTAACATGTCTGGTTCTTCGTTCTTGGTTCTCGCTAAATGAAGGGGGTGGTATCACGTGTCTCGACTTACGTCAAAGCCTAAGCGAACGTGCAGGAAGTACGTCGAACTATCTAGGTCACAACGAGGCACAATCACACATAAAGTCGCTAATCTTCATTTTCGGAGAGAGTATGATAGTACTTCATCGACTTTCCGATGTCACCAACTCTATTTGATCTGTGGCCAAATTATGGATAGCGAACAATGCTCGGGAGTTGGGGATATCGGAACGATAGTTCCACAGCTCAATATAAGTGTATCAAGCGATGCAGACTCAGGGGTTACTTATTCTAAGCCAGCCACTCAGCGGCGCCAACTAAGTTCACAAGAGCTGGAAGCTCTTAAACCAGTGATAAAGGATCTTTACATTGACCAAGGTCTTCCTTTTCGGGAACTGCGGAATATCCTCTCAACTCAATACGACTACAATCCTACGTAAGTGCAAAATATGTTGTGGTTCGATAGACCAAAATTGCGACCACACAACTATAATTTCAGTTCTAATCATGGGTCAGTGTGAGACAATTTGCAAGACTACGTAAAAAATGGGGCTTGAACAAGAACACAAAGTCGGCTGATCGCCATGAATTCCTGCAATACGTTGATAGGGGTGAGATTTCAGAAGAGGGATGGACGGGGACTGTCTCACTGAACATAGAGAAGGTACAGCGATGGAGAAGAGAGATGAGTGTTCAGTCTAAATTAAGGAGCAAGTCTTCCCCCTGACAGAGTGGAGGCAGTTCAACGAGCAGCAGTGCTATTCAAATGGAGTTTCAACTAACTGTTACTCAGAAACCACTACTGGAAGCAAATCTTTAGTGACAAGTTTGCCTATGACTAAAGATCAACTTTTCCAATTATCGGTGGGAAACTCTCAACTCACAAGGCAACCTATGGCTCCAGCAAAGTTTCTTATCACGGAAGGCCTACTGTATAATATTGACACATACGTAGCCGGTATGTACGACCAAAAAGCATGGCGCCCTGTTGAACACGGTACCGTCCAGGACGTATCTTCAGCCGCGCAACTGAAAACATTGGACAAGTTTTATTCGGGATGTGATACAGCTTATGAGTTTATAAGGGCGAACAAGTTTGTCGAGGCTCGAAAGGTTCTATCCGCTGCCTGCGGTCTAGTCCGTGAAATTATTGCATCCGGTCACCCAGAAACCCTAAACTACCTTCTTGATACATTTCATGACCTCACACAAGAGCGATCTGAACCCTTTCGTAAAACACTCAATCTACTACGAGACTATATTGGCAGGATGGCGATGATCGTTCTCCCGAAAACACATCCTTGGCGAGCGATTTGCTGCTCACTAGGGCAAATCGATATCAACGAGCTCGACCAAACAGTTGTCTTGTCAATGAAGACTCTAGCCGATGTTTCGGGAAGGAAAGGAGGAAGATTTAGCAGCAGCAGCGTCTGGAGCCGGGTCATGTATATCCAATGGACGCACGCCAACGACCTCGGAGGCGGAGAAGCAGCTCTGCGAAAGCTACTCGCAGAGATCCAAAGCGCTTCCCCGAGTCACCCAGAGATCTTCGTTGTAATGAAGTATTTGTCAGCCAGCGTGCGACGGCAGGGTCGGCTAGACGAATATGAGGATATTGGGAAGGAATACATCGCAGCTGCACAGTCGTTTGGAACAGCTAGCAACCTTGTCGTTGGATACTTGTTGACAGCGATGGCACAATACATGCTTGGCAAAGAAAGCCAGGCTGAAGCTAATCAGAGAGAAGCTATCCAGATACGCCTTTCGCAGGCAGATGCACAAAGGATGACCTGGGGGATCCGACATCTAGGCACGCTGGAGGCATGGTATAGAGAATGGGGGCGTGTTGCAGATGCAGAAAAGATCAAAAGCGAGATGGAAAGCTTGATCGAACGCGAAACTGCAGGGGAAGAAGACCTGATAAATCTTTAACCTACGGAAAATATTCGTTCAAACAGGGAAGAGAATGCACTGGGGAATATTTATATCACCTGCATATTTCGACATTGAGATTGTCCGGATTGCAATTTAGCACCAAAAGACACTACTATCACAGAAACGCTTCTAGCACAGTGTGTTGATATAACCACCGCTCAAGTTACTGAATAGGCAGATATTATTAATTCATCTAAACAACTGCCTCACTTTTAGGCGGTCTCGTCCCGAAAATCGTGCTCCCGACTCTCACCTCTCCGCTACCCATTCCAATGGCCCCCTCAAAGTCCTCACTCATGCCCATGCTGAGCTCCAAGCCCTCCTTCAGTCCAAGCTCCTTTTCCAATCTCTCTTTCTCCTCTCTCAGACACTTGAAATCTTCATTCTCCGCCCCCTCACCCGTGGCTTTTGATCTTGCAATCGCTCCGATCGTCATCAACCCAAGCAGCTTGAGATGGGGACAATTGTCGATGATGTGCTTGGCAAGCTCGGTGGTCTCTGGGCCAGGAGCGACGCCTGACTTCGAATCCTCGCCAGAGGTGTTGATCTGGACGTGAATGTTCAGAGGGTCGGCTGAGGATATGGTGGAGCGACCGGCGTCGAGTTGCGTGGCTTTCTTGAGTGTGTCGACGGACGAGACCAGGTAGAGGTTAGGTATTTGCGAGGCAAGGGGCTTGCATTTATCTAGTGGGATCATTGTTAGCCAGCATTCGTATTTTCAGATAGACCCTATGCAAAGTTTGATAGATACATAGCCAGCCGTAGGGTTACAATCGAAAATATAAAAATGTATATGAAGACAAGCGCACGTGATGTTAAGATTGCACTGAAAATCGATGGGATTTCTGGATTGTTACTCACTAGATTGTAAACCACCAATGAAATGCCATTTGATATCCTTGGGCAACAATTCCGCCTTCTCCATCAACTCCTGCGCATAATTCTCCCCAAAGTGCTCTTGCTTTGCATCACGATAGAGGGCTAAGACATCCGTTGCTGGCTTCAATTTTGACACTGCTACCAGTCGTACCTACAGACCTGTCATTAGCCTTGCCTCATACGCATCGTCGAGACATCTTTAAGCTATGCCTTGCAGGGAAGTAGATGAGGAGGTAGGGGGAGGGGAGCTCACGTTCCGCCCACCGGCTGCTGCGTTGACCTTTGCTGAAACCTCCTGTAAAGCTTCCACCAGAGCTTTTGCACGGGTGGGATCGACTTTCATCTCGTCGCTCATCTTCGTCGCTCGTTCAAGGATCGGGTTTCCGCCTGGATGTCTGGTGCAGTTTAATCTCCACGTCAGACGTCACAAATTTGATAGTGGCGGGAGGTCTGTCCGGAGCGGAGAGGACGCGGGCGGAATTCGCAAGATCCCTCAGTTTCTCGATCCCATCACCAAGATCGGCCTTGGCAGACGTGGACTCCGTAGATAGCAAATGTGCTTTAAATAGATCGTCGGACATGTTCCCCGGTTTTGCGAGGAGAAGCTTTTTTAAAGGTTCTGTTAGTTCTTCGAGTGGAGAACCTGTCCCAGGGGAATGACAACTTGGGCGGGAGATGATTCGTCTCGACAAGGTTTCCGTGGGCTGTGTTGAACAGCTGCCCCTGGACTGCTCCGAGCCTTTTCCCACTTCTAGCTTTTGTGAAAATCACGGCCATACTTGAAAGTAGATCCTGAAGTATATGAGATGAATGAGATGAATGAGATGATTAGTGTTTGGATCCAATGGGGGTTGGTGAAGCGCTTAGCAGATAAAGATGTTTCCCTTTTTATATATATATATATATATATGTGTGTGTGTGTGTAGGATGCATGTAGTGTTACATTACCTCTACATGATCTCAGAGTATTACTATATAGTGATAGGTATGACTTAAGAATTGTATTCACTGTATTTTGAACTATGAATTATTATGTATTACATGTTATGAATTGAGCGTCTATTCCCTGGGGTCTCGCGCTAACGCTAGCGTGTTTTCCAACCCACCCCCCTGGCCGTTACGTTATTGGCGGATCCAACCCACTTATCTGGTCAAACCGAGCGGGTGGTGGCGCACCCTGGCGGTTTCGGGTTTCGGGACCTGCAGCGTCAATCAACCCTCTCCTCCCGTATTCTTGGTTTCTTGGTTGCACCCTGTTCAGCTAAAGGCATGAAAAAAACTCAGTATTCAGGAGATTCCATTCTTGTTCATTTCCTTTCATTCTTTAACTTTCACTATACATACCTATAGATAGGTAACGACATCATCCCCAGCCAGGACTGCCTTCGCTTTCTCGATTGTTCTTAGCACGCTCGTTTACAGACCAGAGGGTATTCCCAGTAAGCTCCCCTCTATCTGTTAAATTCCACGTCCAACCAACTAATTGAGGAACAGGACGTCTGCAACACAGCCCTCGACAAGTCTTCTCTACATGCCCCAAGACCGGCACATCAATACATAGCATCTACATCTTCGCTGCGGAGCGAACAATCTGAAACGAACCCATTCCTACAAGTCTCATTGTTCGACCAGAGAAGGGAGCAATTTTGAGGGCACCACGTTATGTCATTGCGGTCTCCTCGCACTTCCAGCTTCCACCGGCACGGCTTTCAAGCCCTATCTACCAATAACGACTCCGGCAATATGAATTACGACCAAGATATCCCCTTGAGCAATGTCAAGACGAACAACTCTACAGGGGCGAGAAGGGCTGGTGAAGAAGCCCCGCTGCGAACACCTACAAATGATGAAAAGACAGGATTATTCCACCGTGGTCAGGGTGGAGGAGGAAAACGGAAGTTAAGAAAGCTCGAGTCGCAGAACAGAGTTGATACGGAGGGTAACGAGGTCAGCGTCAATGGACTCGGGAGACTGTATAACAAAATCGTTAATTTCTCCGTGGTCACGCGCTATCTAGTCTTTGTCATACCGGTGGCAATGATTCTGGCGGTCCCTATTGTCCTATTTGCGACTCTGACCTCGGGGCCGAAGCCGGGGCAGCCCAAGGATACTCGGTTTTTTGTGAATACGGGTGTAAAGGGTGTCTTTTTCTTCGCCTGGATCGAGGTTGTATGGCTGAGTGTCTGGGTCTCGAAGCTGGTCGCCAATATCACACCTTGGGTTTTCATGGCTTTGTGTGGAGTGGTCAGTTCGGGTACCAGAAAATACGCCTCTATTTTGCATGCTGTCGAAGTTCCCCTTACGCTACTCTTCTGGGCAGTAACATGTTTGACGACGTTCGCAGCCTTGACTTCTGAAAAACTCAATATCAGAGGGGAAACAAGAAATTGGGTTAGGGTGGTCACAAACCTTCTGGTCCCTGCCCTTATTGGCAGTATTATTCTCTTGATTGAAAAGATTCTTGTGCAAATGCTGAGTATCTCTTATCATAAGCGGTCTTTCGCCAACCGCATTCGAGAGTCTAAGAATGTCATACACCTCCTTGGACTCCTGTACGATGCGTCGAGAAGCTTGTTTCCTATGTATTGCAGAGAATTTGCAGAAGAGGATTACGTAATTAATGATAGCATCGAAGCCATGCTTGCCAAAAGCACCGGTCAATCTGGCACTGCAACCCCTTTGAAGTTGATTGGAAAGGTCGGCCAGATTGGAGACAAGGTAACCTCAGCGTTCGGGAACATTGCCTCGGAGATTACCGGCAAAGAGGTTTTCAACCCAACATCAGCACATTCAATTGTTATTGAAGCTCTGGAGAAGACAAAGTCTTCAGAAGCACTAGCTAAGCGATTGTGGATGTCCTTTGTGGTAGAAGGTAGCGAAGCCCTTTCTCAGGAGGACATCATTGAAGTTCTCGGGCCCACTCGCAGAGAAGAGGCCGATGAAGCTTTCGCGGCTCTCGATACTGATGGAAATGGAGATATCAGCTTGGAAGAAATGATCATGAAAGTTGTCGAAGTTGGCAGGGATCGTAAATCAATTGCAGCAAGCATGCGAGATGTCGGTCAGGCTATTGGAGTCCTGGATCGAGTTGTCGCAGTAATCTTGTTTGTGATTGTAGTCTTTATATTTGGTAAGTGAATTGAGTTCATTTCTCCCTGGCGCTGCTAACAACCCTAGTCGCATTCCAAAACACAAACTTCGTCACTACACTTGCCACTGCAGGTACTACACTGCTTTCCCTCTCGTTCGTCTTCGCCGCTAGTGTACAAGAGTTTCTCGGTTCTTGCATCTTTCTCTTCGTTAAGCATCCCTTTGATGTTGGCGACAGAGTTGATATCGACGGAAGACTCTTAGTGGTCGAACAAATTTCACTTCTCTACACCATCTTCAAGCACGTTAATACACACAAGTTGAGTCAGTCTCCGAATATCGTTCTTAATAATCTTTGGGTTGAGAACATCACCCGATCGAAGGCCATGAAGGAGCAATTGGACATGTTCATATCTTTTGATACGTCACTTGAAGACATTGAAATTCTTCGCTCCGAAATGGAGGCTTTTGTTTGCCACCCAGATAACTCCAGGGACTTTCTGCCAGATATTACTCTTGAGGCAACCGGAATTGGCAACATGGATAAGCTCCAACTGAAAGTTGAGATATGCCACAAGTCAAATTGGCATAACGAGACAGTTCGTGCTGCACGTCGCTCCAAGTTCATGTGCGCCCTTGTCCTGGCTCTCCGTAAGGTCCCCATTTATGCGCCTGGAGGTGGTGGAGAACCACTAGGAGGGCCTCTCAACCCTGGCTACAGCGTGTCTGTCTCTGATACCGAAGCTGCTGCTGCTCGTGATAAGGCATCGCAAGCCAAGGAAGATAAGCGTCTCGTTCCTAGCAAGCCCAAAGAAATACCAACTGTCAGCGGCGAACTAGGCTCTCCATCTGAAGCCAATGCCGCCGACAATCTTAACTCTCGTCACCCCGCCACCGATACTGCCCACCAAGATGAGGACGCTGCGGTGAGGAATACTTCATTTGAGCGCCAACGAGGAGACGACATTGAAGATCTACGCGAGGGACTTGTGAAACGTGCTTCCACACGCGGAAGACGTAGACCCGGAGAAAGTGCACCAAGCTTGCATGATAACATGGGACCAGATGTCACACTTACCCAGCCTAGCCCACGACAGCCAAACTTTGGGCAAAATCAGAGTTTGGGACGTGTTATAGATGAGGAAGCGGAGATGGGCATGAACCAACAGCCTATGGGATCGGGTCCGTACGTGGGAGCTGGTGCTTATGGAGCCAATCCTTATGGGGCAAGTGCTGGGTATGGTCAATATGAATTGCCAGGCCAGAGCCCTGCGCAGCCGACAAGACCGCCGCAGCAACAGCCACAACAACAGCCATCGCAGCAAAACACCGCGAGAAGGCTAAGTTTAAATTTCAGACCGTCAGCATCGAATGATAGAGCATTATAAGCTGCTTCTTTTGAACATTGGGTAACTTTGGATTGGATTGCATGGTTATTGGATTTTACACACAATAGGATGGCCGGATTGAGCAATTTGTAACGAATATAAATGATGTTGAAAGATGCTGGCATCCTGATTTAGGATACTTCTTAGATGTAACGTATAGAGGAGGAAACCCAGAGCGCTACATAACAAAGTGCAAGAAATAGATAAAGAAGATAAACGGAAAAGAATAAAGAGTTTGTATGAATACTCAACCTCAAATAACACGTTTTCATTTTTAATTTGTATATAATTGACATTTCATAATGCAGGATATGGAAACCAAATTGTATTTGTGTCACATTTGTAACCACCTTCTTCACACTCCTCAGGGTTTTTCTTTGCTACCCGTTCATGCTTTAGGTGATATTTGTAAGTAATACTTGGAAAGACCATACCATCTATCCGAATTTGTAGGATCGAGGCATGTCAAACAGGTCCACCAAATGTCTATTGGCAAATAGGGGCTCGCTTAAATGGGGAACATGAGCTACAGGCGGGTTGGCGGCATGGTCTCTGTCCATGGAACGCAGTTCCTCTATCAGTTTGTGCAGGTAGCTCTGATGTTTATAATATCCCTATGTAACGAAGCCTACTCGGTACAGTTACTACAACAGCGAGGTATGATCAAATTCACGTGATATGCACTGCAGCAGCCAGGATGGGCAGGTGACGGGACGACAGAGTTGTTGACCAACATCACCGTATATCTAGCCTAGCATCGCAACGTCGATACTAGCCAGCACCTCATAGAAAGCTAGCCCCTCACGTCCGCGACTGTCTCACAGCTACTGATCTGGTGCTCACACGATCTCCCTTTTACATCTGTTCTCGGACCATCTCTTGTTCCTCTGGTTCCCAAATCCTGCGATGCTCTGCGAGTGGATCCTATGGATTTCGGTCCGAATCGTAGGGGAGAAACTTTTGTCCCTTTCCTGTCAGGTGGACGGGCTTGTCACTCTGTACCTTACGGACGGTGAGTTGAGGTTGCAGTCTCGCAGGGCAGGGATCATCACCGGCATATCTAATGGCGTCGTCAAAAGGTACCGTACCGTTCAGTTCTAAAAGAATTCGCAAACGGAGAATTTTAAATTAGCAGCAACGTTCTTTTCCTCTTTTCCCCCTTTTTCCCTGGCGTTTTTTTGTCAATATGTTTTGTTACCGCTATATGACAAGAAAACACTTTGCAGAGGTGCAAGTGGAAGACGACGACACGGTGCTGGTTCCACCAAACTTTAAACCGACGTCAGAAGTCAGTTACACATAGTATCACGAACACCATCTGCAGAACGTGGTTGCACGTGTAGAGTACAGAAACTCTTCTGCAACAACTTTCCATCATGTTTTGGCTTACGGGGATCCTGGGCCAAACTACCCCGGACACCACCCCGCATTGTGCTGTGTGCAACGTTCCCTTGCATCCCCCGGATTTTGTACGGCACGATACAATTCTATAACCCATGATGCCTATTGTTTGACAGAGAAGTGTTGCATTATTACTAGTGTTAGAGGGATGGCTTTTGTGAGGGTGTCAGTGACGAGCCATTGGAGGACATGTGTTTCGCGCTCGGGAAGAATTTCGGCCTCTTAGGACTTCACTTTCTTCCGGCCAACCACGGCGGATAATTTCAAGTCCTTATTTTTTTTGCGCCTAGGCGAAAGTAGGATCTTTCGTACATAGTACATGGGGATCTCAGAATATCCGAGTATCCTAGAATATTTTTGCCTTTCAAGGTCGGGTTACACAGCATTACCCTTCCTCGATACTTGGCTTCGGAAGCCACAGAAGTCACCCGCGCTACAAGATACAACTAAAGGCGTAAAGTCAGGTACCATAGATGTCCTGAGATCTGTTATTAGGTAATTATCCGATGGAAACGTGGTATCGGCATCACACGGTAGCCGGCACATGGGTGTAGGGGTCTAGCACGGGCATGGAGCTGGTGTCACGAATATGATCGAATGAGTACCTGTTCATTCTCCTTCTCGTCAGAGGAACCATTCTGGTTGCGCTGCTTGTTGTGAGTGGAGGATGTTGAGATGAAGGGCGACCATACCCATTCCAATCGAGACATGTTACAACTCACTAGACTGCCCCTCGCGTTCATTCCAGCCAAGTGGCTAGAGAATATTTCCCAACGGAGGAAAATGCTGTTTTGTTCAGCTGCCGTCATTGATGTAACAAGAGCAGCTGATCAGGAAGGTACGTGTTGCTCAATCTCCTTGTTCACAAAACTGTCATCTATCCAGTTTTCCTCCTGTTCCAACACGCACTTTTTTCCATCTGTGCATCTCTCTTGTGCAAAATGGCTCTGCTGCGGATATTTCTCATTTTGGCACTTGTTGTCTTGGCTCAGGCTATTCTATTTGAAATTCCAGAGGTTGCTGAGGTGGTTGACGAGATCAAATCAAAATTCAGCGGGTACATTCACTACGATGGTAGTGACATCGCGGTTCATAACTTGACAGCACGTGGTGATCTGATCGAAGAACGACAGTCTGGCGCGTACTGGTATGAGCAAATTGCGCACCGGGGCATTGCTGCCACTGGTCCGGGTGGATATCAAGTTTACAGAAATGTGAAAGACTTTGGTGCTAGGGGTATGTTGAACTTACTAGAGGCTTTCGTTTTACATTGCTAACCATGTGTAGGTGATGGCGTGACGGATGATACAGCTGCTATCAATGCCGCGATTGCTTCAGGAGGAAGATGTGGTCGTGGTTGCTCTACCACTAGTACCACTCCTGCCGTTGTCTACTTTCCATCTGGAACTTACCTACTCTCCTCTTCAATCATTGACTTCTACTTTACCCAGCTTATTGGTAATCCCAACAACCCACCTGTTCTCAAAGCCAGAGCAGATTTTCAAGGTTTTGGAATTATTGATGCAAATCCTTACTGGACTGAGAACCTCAACTGGATTAGCACGAACGTGTTTCTGAGACAAGTGAAAAACTTTGTCTTTGATCTTAGAAATATTCCAGCAAGTAGCCAAGCTACTGGGATTCATTGGCCTACATCACAGGCAACAAGTTTACAGAATATTGTCTTTGAAATGAGCAGAGAGGCAGGGAACAGACATACCGGTCTCTTTTGCGAAAGCGGTATGTATTAAACTTGACTATTAAAACTCACATTCTAACCGATTTTCAGGATCCGCTGGGTTCTTGACCGATTTGACCTTCAATGGAGGCGTGGTTGGAGCTTCGATTGGCAACCAACAATTTACCATGCGTAACCTCGTGTTCAATGGCTGTGGAACAGCAATTAGTCAGCTCTGGGATTGGGGATGGGTATATCAAGGAATCAGTATCAACAATTGCCAAATTGGCCTTGATATTTCTGCCGGAGGTAGTACTGGTCAAACGGTTGGCTCAGTTATACTCATTGACAGTTCCATCACTAATACCCCTGTTGGAATCATCACTTCTTTCACTGGCTCTTCCAGTCCTACTACAGCTGGAAGCTTGATCATTGAAAATGTGGTGCTATCAAATGTTCCTACAGCAATCCGAGCAAATGGAGCAACAGCTCTTGCTGGTACAGGAGGATCGATGACAATCCAAGGATGGGGAGAAGGAAATCAATACACTCCAAACGGTCCCTCGAGATTTCAAGGGCCAATCACTCCGATATCAAGACCAGGGTCACTTCTTGGAGGAGCCGGAGGCAGATACTATACGCGGTCAAAACCTCAGTACAACGATCTTCCTGTATCTTCGTTTGCTTCTGTTCGTGCAGGTGGTGCTCAAGGAAATGCTAACACCGATGACACTGCTGCTCTTCAAAATGTCATAAATTCAGCTACTGCTGCAGGCAAAGTGGTCTATTTTGACTGCGGAATGTACAAAATCACTAGTACTTTGTTTATCCCAGCAGGTGCTAGGATTGTCGGAGAAGGCTATGCCACATTACTACATAGCGGTCCATATTTCAATGATATGAGCAATCCACGAGCCGTTGTTCGCGTTGGTAATCCGGGCGACAGTGGTCGGGTGGAGTGGAGCGATATGATTGTCTCTGGCCAGGGGACTCAAGCTGGCGCAATTCTGATTGAATGGAACCTTGCATCGTCATCCTCTAATCCTAGTGGCATGTGGGATGTACATACAAGAGTTGGCGGTATTGTAGGATCCAATTTGCAGCTTGCGCAGTGTGAGAAACGGCCCGCTGTTGTGGGCCAGGTTAGGACCGAATGTATCGGGGCCTACATGCTGATGCACATTACTGCTAGTGCACAAGGACTGTATCTCGAAAATGTGTGGTTATGGACTGCGGAGTAAGTTTTAACCTCAAGTATGTCTATTTTAAAATCTCTTGCTAATGAAAAGCGCAGTCACGATGTAGATGATCAAGGACTACGCCAAATTGATGTTTATGTTGGGCGAGGATTACTTATCGAGAGTACTGCTGGAAATATATGGCTGTAAGTTTTCCCATTTTAATTTCTAGCTCAGATACCTTTATGTTCTTCCTCTCAACCTCTAAATGGCATATGATATTGACATTTAGCCTGCAGTGTTGGAACCGGATCCGAGCACAACACTCTTTATCAATATCAGCTCACAAACACCAAGAATATATACATGGGTTTCGCACAGATTGAGACGCCATATTATCAACCGAACCCATCTGCTCCAACACCCTTTACAGTCAACTCCGCCTTACATGATCCAGATTTTGCGGCAAGCTGTGCTGGCCAGTCTGGTAACTGTAAAAGTGCTTGGGGGTTGAGAATCATGAACTCCAACAATATATTGGTTTACGGAGCGGGACTTTATAGTTTCTTTGACAACTGGAGCACGAGTTTGTCCCCTTCTCCATCATCTTCTTCTTACTACCTCGCTTAATGCAAGTACTGACTAAAGCCTAGCATGCTCGAACAACCCTGGTCCGGCAAATTGCCAAAACAACATTTTGAGTCTCGAAGGCTCGAATCCGCAAACTACGATTTACTGCTTAGCAACAGTTGGAACTACCAATATGATTACTGTTAATGGAAATACAGTTGCAAGATACTCCGATAACCAAAATGTTTTCCCGCAGGTCATTGCGCTATTTAGGTCGGTTCGTTTCCCATTGTTTTTTGCCCAATCCGCCTTCTTCTACAGGTTCATCCGCATCTTGAGTCTTGTCGCCTGCAGTGAAGATGGCGACGTTGGTGGCCTTCGTGTCACTGGCGTCTTCAATTCCATGTCAGGGCATGAGCATTAGGAAGAAGACTGTAGTGACGGAAGAAAAGCGATGATGAAAGCTAACATCTAGCAGACCATAAATGCCCAATGTACTTGTTGAGGTTTAAGGAGTAGTCAAGTGTAGGAATGATCTAGTCTGCTGATCTAGATGAATGTGTGAAGTGATGGGGGAGTGAGGCGTAGCTGCTTATCAGAGTTTAGTAGATGTTATTACTCTTACAAAGAGTGGAGCGGTTGTTTATTGAATTCTTGGGTAATCTTCATTTGTGTATTTGAATTTAGAATTGTTTTATTCCCCACAGTTATATCCCGGGTGAGATGTCATCTTTGAGGAGATTTCTTCTCCGCATCGGCAGATTTATAAATTTCGCCATGTGAGAGACTCAGGACTTTGAACCGAAGCATTACCCGATCATAAGCGAGGACCCCCTATTGTCTGTTTTCTTAACTTTTTCCAATTTTGTATTTACAAATCATTAAAATCTCAATATCAACTAGTGAATTTTAGGACTTAGTATACCGGTATTCATCTGATCTACTAGTAGTGCAGATATTTCTGTCTTATATCACTGAATGAAAACTAGCATGCATGTAGTCGAGGACTTTGAAAGCAAAGAGGAGACATCAAACTACAGGTTAAACTGTAACAACACGGATGCAATGGCAATCCATATTGACCAGCTAAGAGATCCTTGGTTACTGAAGCTTTATAACGACGCCCCTCATAGCATTGTGTGACGGCATTATAGTACATTCTAACCTATCCTAAAGCCAATAGGCAATATTACTGCTCGTTGCAAGGAAGGAATGGTATTTAGTGAAACTTATTGCCACGGCTTCCTTGGCTTTAAGTTGATGACAGGACCCGAAAGGGAAATCCATGCAGAACTTCAGCTGTAACCATATCACAATTGAGCCGCCCCCAAATTCTATATTGCAATCATAATAAGAAATACCACGTGATCACATCTAGGCATCCAATTACTTGTGTCGACGTCAAACTCAACTCCTCACAAGCAATTTCATAAGGATCGTGCACCCGTGAAAATCAATGTCGGCTGAAACTCAAGCCTCGAGCCAGAGTAGCGAGTTAGGGTATGAAACTGCTTGCCGCTTTCCAAAGTTTTCCCAACTACCACCAGAGATCCGCCACTCGATCTGGGAGTTTGTCTGCTTCCAGGAACGCAACATTCCCATCGACATCCAATTCAATGACGTTCCCGATCGCGAAGATTATCTAGACTTATACTATACGTGTCAATACATCACCACCCTCCCTTCCCCTGCTATCCTTCACAGCACGCGAGAATCCCGTGCCCAGGGACTAAAACACTACAACCTCGCGTTCGGCGAGTCCTTTGATTTTCCTGCTGTAGGGGATTCACCTGATGGCTGGGATTCTTTTCCTGCCGTGTCTGTCGAAGTGCCAGCAACCATCTACATCAACTGGAAGGTCGATAGACTATGCGTGATATTACCTAGGCAATTCTACGTGTCCCAAGGGGAGTGTCTACTTGATGACTTCTTCGAGATATGTTCGCGCAACAAGCTGCAGCGTGTAGCGATTAATATCAACGAAGGTGTGACGTGTGCTGAGATATGCGATATCCACGAGCGTGTTGCAGAGGTGACCATATTTACTGACGATGGCGACTCCCTGTGGTCCAATTTAAGCAAATCTCGACGTCCTTTGAAGTTCATCGATGCGAACCCGGACAACAGGGACTTTCAACCCGATGAGACAAGTGATTTTTCACTTATCGAGCTGGTGCAAATGAGAGCACGAGCGGGTAAAGAATACCTTGATCGGCTAGTACGCAAGCAGGAAAAGTCAACAGATCTGAAGAAGGATTCTATGACCAAGCGTCTAGAGCAATCTGTGAAGTTCAGAAATAGCATTCGGCTCGTTCATGTTGATGATGATTTCGGGTCTGAAGAGCCGACAAGTCAAGATAAGGACTAAATCTTGCTCTTATATCGTGTTCAAAACTAATAGACATGATAGCTTGCGGCATGTTGAAAAGTCTTGTTGGAAAATGTGGGAATTAGGACGAGAATAGATTGGCTTGTTATATTTGTCGTTACTGGCTAAAATACGAAAAAAACAGACCTTTCGCTGTAGGAAACTGTCCTAGGGTTCTTTAAGCTGAGCTTGAATTTCAGTTTTTATTCTGGTTGGATTTCCTAAGTCTTATCTTGAAACATTTTTGGTGTTGGTGTGATCTTTCTGATCTGGCGATATTCTCACCTTTCTGGTCGATAACATTGGTAGTTACATATTACATATGAGAAGAGCATATGGAAGTTCTAGTTTACACACAAATTCCCGACCGCGTCCACCTCGCTTTGGTCCTCTACCCCCGCGCTCCCCTATAACTCCAATCTTCGTTGAGTTCGCCAATTTGAGTGATGTAGCCAATTCTCGACTTTCAGTGCGGACTACACAACTGTTCAAAATCAAACTAAGCAGCGACTGGCTATTTGTCTGATATCTTCTCTTCCTCGAGCAAGCAAGCTCGCGCTATAAAACAACTGCAACCCTCCCAAGACGAATGGACCTAGCGGTCCTCTCCATATCTTCGAATCTTGAAAATAGGGTGATTTTACAACTTCCAAAATTTTGTAGGTTTTCTTTTACAATTTTGCACGTCCTTTTATATTTGGCTGTGAGAATCTAATAATCTGGAGGGAGGAAGTTAGCATATGACAAAATGCGAGGGGATGCTTGATGGCACGATTTTAAGCACCAATCGCAGTGGGGTAGACGGCGGGTAGGGTGCACCTACTATACTCACTCTCCCAACGTTCCTTACGCGGGTTTTTGATGATTGTTCCTGGCGGATGGTCTTCTTTCTTAAACCGGCAGCCAAATGCATTGCAAATGGGCTAAAAGGAGTGTGATTAGCAAGAGTATACTTATTAGACATCCATAAATTCCAGTTTAGAACCAGATGGGGCATCATACCTCTTTCCCTACGATCGAAACACTTGGACAGTGATGACCGTAAATGCAAAATTCTAAGTCGCAGTCCTGACCATTGGTACATGGGTTGAGCCTAGTTAAAAATGCAATAGCTTTCATATCCTCTTCTGTGGCTTTATATTTGTGTTCAAAACAACAATCATCTCCTTTCGCACATGGGCCGCGGAGGTAGTGGTTATTGCATAGCTTATTTGAGTTTGTACGGCGCTTGATTTTATCAAGAACCTAAGGTCATCAGCAGGTGTCAGATAAAACGTATCTCACCAGTCGTGAAATAAGATTTCTAGTTGGTAAGACATACGGCAGCATTGACAGTAATAGGAGGGTCAATTCCACGGGGAGATGGCACCCAAATTGGTCTCGCCGAAGTAAGAACTGGGGTCGATCGTTTAGGAGCGACGGTAAGTCCATTTTTAGCAACGATAGGTGAAGATGATGGAGGAGGTGTTTTGGAAGCCAGGCCTGCCCATGTATTTGATGTAGAAGCGGAATATACACGTTCGGTTAATTTGCTAGGACGAAACAATTGGTTAAAACTAGTTGAGTCAGCAGTTGAGGCTTGAAATGGAGCACGCAGTATAAAAGCGATTCAATCCCACATGAGTCTCGGCTTTGGCATTGCTGGTCAAGCCCACATACTTTATTATTTGAATACCGGTAGCAACAAGCTCTCGGACGGTCTTGGGACCTTCCATTATTGTAACTTTCCCACGATCTTCGGGCTTGATTACTTCATCCAAGAAGGGTGCACTGGTAGTGTTAGTATTTTGTCATTGGTCGGATTCTCAAAGATGTGAATCTTGCAGAGCTTCCCCTACTAAACTTACTATCCAGCATCGTGTGAGATACCTAGGAGGATCTGTTTGCAATTGTGATTTCGAAGATGCCATCGAGTAAGCTCTTTCATGTAATTAGTTCAGCTCTCAAAGCCACCTCAAGGACCTTGCCTTTTATTTTTGAATCTGCTCTTTCTTTCCCATGTCCAACATCAATATAATTGAATGAAGCCTTTCCCTGTGTGAACCCAACCGCAAATTCCTTCAAATCTTCCATGTCCTCCAGCGATCCGTCCCTCAACATCGCATTTGCAAGGCCATATTGGTTGGCATAGACGTTGGCAATAATTTCAATTTGGTCCGTAAGGTCACTACAATGTTCCAACACAGAATTTCGCAGCGCTGCAGCAGCTTGTTTACCACCTTCCACACCAAGTTTTATAAGGTTGTTGTTGAAAATCATTCCATCTCCGTCCACTAAAACTTGTATGTACGGATTCCGCTCCATGGTTGAATTGTGCAAAGTTACATTATGTTTAACAAGAGTAAGTTGCTGTTGTAACTCTCTCCGTGACTTTCGGGCGTCGTCGAGATCGAGCGTAGCATCTTGAAGTTGTTGTCGAAGGGTGTGATTCTCTTTCCGCAGTTCCCTTTCGATTCTTTCGCTGTAGATTATAAGATCCTGTGCATAGTATCAGTATAAGTGCAACCGCATATCATTAAAGTTTTGCGCCATCCAGCCTCCAATACAGCTGCGCAAATGGCATACACAGCTGTGCTGATGATCTGGTCATCTTCTCCCAAGGTTCAATTATGTCTCATAGTTATTTACAGAGTAAAAGTTGAATCTTCGAATCTTGGGGGGCAAACACTCTAGTACAATGATTGTAAATGCCCGGCATACCTTAATTAACTCATCGTTCTTATCACGATAAACCAATAACTCATTAAACCTCGTAACAAAGCTTGGAATATCTGCTGGCGAAGCCATATTTCTCTGGTTTCACTCAGTCGTTTCTGTATTGCGCTGCTGTACTTCTTTGGGGATTTTGAGGCGTTTGCTCTGTACCAGAAAAAAAAAGCCTCGCGCGTGTCTCTGGGGAACGCGACAGGTTCCCGCCGTCGAAATTTTAGTGGAGACTGAGCTTATCGGCTTAACCTCTCGCGATAGATGATGTGCAGCAAATAGACTCATGCAACATGGATTCAAGACCCAGCGACGAGTCTTCCAAATAGTAAGAGAAAAGAGATCGTATTTGATGTGAAAATGAAAGTGAAAGAGAAAGTGAACATAAGAGAGGAGGGTTATTATTCGCTTGTCGCCCAGAGTGGCTTCCAGGACAGCCAAATGGCAAGCAAGTATGTAAAACACGGCGGCTAGCAGTAGTAGAAAACCGGCGTTTGCACAAAGCAAGCAAACAGGAGTGTATCATCACGCGAAATAATGAAATTATTCCCGCTTGAATTTAGGCTTGGGTTGCGTCTTTTGGCGGCCTGTCTAAGTGTTGTTTGGCATTTAGTGATTTGTTTCATACAATACCCAACTGAAGCTCACCCACCTAGCCGATGCTTATAAGGGTTTTGTATCATAAAGTCAGTTTAGGGGTGAATCATCATAGCTTTCCTGATATTCTCAATTATAGGTAACAATTAGATCTTCATCGCCTGGGAGGGTATCGGCGAATTTCGATTTTGAGACTTTGCTTTTTATACCATGGCAGTTCTAGTGCGAATAATTAATCTATATACAACACAAATTGTTTCTTTTCACTCAAACTTAATGCCGATCTAAACTTTCCTCGTATGACCTTAAAGACTTGAATTCTTACAGAAAACTAACGTTACAAAGTCTCAACATGAAGCCTATGATATGGCCCCCATAGGATAATAAATTGTTGCAGCTCGAATGGCAGTCCAATTATCACCTATATTCAACATAACACCACCTAAGCAAATACCATTCGAAACTGCATTCTCTATTCATCCATGTTATATACCGCTGGCGCCAGAATGATGTTTTTGATCTGATGCCTCCATATGCTCACGGACTGCTGTAAGTAGAACCTTGGCCATAGATGGTGGAAACATATTGCCAACAATCCTTCGTACGTTTGACATGTGCGGCCTCTCCAGAAGAGGTAGAATGTAAGATGGGGAAAGTCCTTGTAAGGCACCGAGCTCTGATGAAGTCAAATCACGCCCGCCACGCGGATGGCCAAGCTGCTCTTTTGGTAGCGGTTTCTCTCGTCGTATGCCTTGCGTACAAATTGTATACAGAAAGGGTGTGGAATCGTCCCATGTAGGGAAACACCTCCCACGCCTCTCTAAATTTCTTTGCGCGACTACTACCTGCTCCTTATGATTCGGTGCATTTCGACGTACGTTTTCAAAAACTTCTTTCACTGTTGTGAATGGTTTGGCCCCAGTACATGGATATTCCGAGTGAGTATAAGGCGGCCACTCAGGCAACGTTTCTCCAGGTCTAGCTCCAAGTTAATTATTTCCAATCAAGTACCAAGGATACTAACGCTGCTGCCATCAATAGTAGTCTATGTCGTCGTTGTGGTAGACCATAACGCTCAAAACGAACTACCCTCCAAGTAACTGAGTACCCAATATCTGTAAACTGTGAGATGAATATACTAAAGGCTTGTGTAAACTCAGAGTGCAATATTCCGAAAGTTTGTTCTGAAGTTACAAATCGTGGCTTGATCTTCTTGAGCAATTCGATGACGCAAAAAGAAGCTGCATAATTCGAGTCGTCGTTCGGACACGCTCCACGTTCTCGGGTGTGATTAGGACTAAAATATTGACAAGGAGGCGAGATATGTGCGACATCTGTGTATACATTCCAGTCGTGCTTCTGAGTGGAGAATTCATGCACATCCATCCTCAGCATTCTCACACGAGGGTTGTTAGTTTTGTATACGTCACAAGCTGGTTCCCAGTTGTCAACCCCATATATAGGCATCAGTCCGGCGGATCTAGCCCCAGAAGTTGCACCACCGCCACCGCAAACTGTATAGTATTAGAAGAGGCGAAAGACAAAAGATAAACCGACTTACATATATCAGAGAATGTGTATTTCGTCACTTCTCTACTGACAGAGAGTGACCTAAAGCTACGACCCAGATCGAATTCCGCTCGTTCTATCTCTCTCAATTCAAGACTCGTCTGTTCAAGTACTTGTATATCCTTTTGCCAGTTACGACGTTGGTGTTCTACGCTTTGGAAGTTGGCTTTTTGACATTCATCATCTTTCAACTTGCGTAGGGTCCAACTCACACAGTTGTTGGGACGTTTATTATGTCCTAACCTTTCTGTAGCATTCTCAAAGACTTTAATGAATGCCCATCGGATACACATTCGACCATAGGCCGCAAACCACTGGTTTGCATCCTCGGTGGTAACAACATAGCCTGGCAGGTCGCTGCGACTGTATCTAAGTTCGGGGGCATCTTGTCTAGACTTATTGGTCATTGAAACAAGTCGCAAATTTAATACATCGGTTAATGCCACCTGGTAGACTGATTGTTCCAACATTGAACGGGTGTCATCTAAATCAACCTCATGAATGAGACACAACCTATTTTTCATAGAATTTCTCAGCACTTAGAATCTATACTCTAAATTAAGGTAATTGGTGATATAATTCAACCTCGAATCAATACTACTTACTCATTCTTGGTCCCTAGTCCGGTCTCTAATTTCCCTCCCAATTCTGTTGTGCGCACTGCTTTGTACCCTCTCAGTTTGGTTTCGCGCGTGTCTATGTTGAAAATGATGTCCTTAATAACTAGGAATGCAGGCGTATTCTTTTCTCGCCTATCAGAGTCGTATTCCGCTCCGGAAGCCGAATATTCTACAACCTTCTTAGGTGTAAGTGTGTATCCCTCGAATTTGCAACTTTGAATTAATTGCCAAGGTCGAGTGAAATTAGTTAACCTCTCATTCCGCTTTGGTATGACCTTTCGTTTTCTGCTGGGACGAAACATAACTTTAGCCATCTCATCCTCGTCAAATTTCTCTAGATCAATGATCTCTGGAAGGGCTATAGCCTCTTCCTCGGAGTCATCGATTATATTGATTCCAAAATCAGTATCCTTCCTCATTCGCTTGTTGCTGAGCATAGCTATAGACACTTCAACATCTCCTTCAGATCTCTTTCGAGTGTTCTGAGGTACCTCTGTTAAATCAATAACACCTGCGTTGACTCTCTGGTCTGAAGACTGGTTGTTGCGCGTAGAAGTAATAGCTGGGAAGGGAGTCGGCTTCTGAATACGAAACGAGCTCTTGATGGAAGGCTGAATGTATGAAGAACCTGAAATATTCTCCGGCAGACGCGAAATTCTCAAAGAAGGTACAACAGTCTCTACTGATTTTGGTTCTGGACTCAAAGTGCGTGAGGATTCTCGCGAGAATGAGGCACCATCGTCATGATGTTGAATTCTTCGCATGGTGCTGTAAGCCTGTGTCGAAGGAGGAAAGTCTATCTGAATCAGTGTAGGAGGTCGTCTGAGAAATATCATCCACAAGTCGACGGTCAACACTTGCTGAGCGCAATGAAAGATGAGATTTGAATATTACTTGCTGTTGTTATGTAATAATTTCAAATTCTGAAGACTTAGCTAGTTTTCGTTGTTTAAGGATATTATAGGGCTGTACTAGAAAATAAAGGCGAAGCATATTAAGCCAGGCAAATCTGGCCGTAGATTGGTTCTTAAGCGATGAGGTGAATGTGAGTTAACGTCTAAAATCAGAAGCTAAAATTGAACTGAATAGGAATTATTAGCGCCAGCCATGTCAGACGGATGCCCCGAGAACATTATCTAGGAGAAATGGCCAACAGTAAGGCTTTAGGCAGCCTCAATCGTTTCAAGGGACCAATATGGGTGAGGAGCGCCGCATTTGAATATAGAAACTCTGCTTTGATATATGATTTACATGAGCACTGCATTCATCTTATAAAAATGAACACTTGAACCAGGAAATAAAAAGATCTATCAGTTTTACTACACGGAAGACACAGACACCAATTTATTCAAAGACCGTAATAGGCGAACGCCAACGCAGATACGAGTTGATAGGTGGCATATTGCAGGGATTGCTGAGAAAGTTATGAGTGGTGTGAGTTTCTTGATAACTCAGAAGATAGGAGTCTGGCATTAGATGGCTGAGCTTTTTTCGACGCAGATGAAATAAAGGGTATATTTTTACAACTTCCCTGCATTTAGATCGCCAAAATTTAGAGCGTACCTTTTATCTAGTGCTATATTGTTTAATGGAGACCCTTGAAATCTTGCAGAAATGATCGCAATAGTCGTTGAAGAAATTAACACCTAGTTCATGATAGTCGGTGATGTAATGTGTCTAGGTAGCAAAGTGCTTCTAGTATGCATATTTCAGCTTATAGACCTCGTCGTGGTTTCTAACAGGGCGAGGTATTCTAATCTGCACTGTTCAATCATTTCTTCTTTTTGTCCTTCTTCTCTTTCTTTTTAGGTGCTGCTCCACCTCCTGCAGGAGCTCCTAACATCCCACTCATATCGGGCATACCAGGTGGTAGCTGACCTCCCTCCTGCTGCATCTGATTCATTATATCACCCAAGAAATTCTCACTAACACCCCCACCCGTCAATGCAGGGCTGAAATATGGTAGTATTGTTCCCATCTTCCATCCCTTTCCTTTCGGAACCGCAGGTGTTGGATATGGCTTCTTGGAGTCTGGCATTGGGAAACCTGGGATCTGCATACTCAGGGCAGACTGAACGGTCGTTGGATGAGCTTTAAGGTGTTTTGAAATTAAAGCATATAGCTGATGCTCTAATTGTTGTTAGTCCATTTCCACTTGCGCCTTTATAGTTGCGAAAACATACTATTCTTAATCCCAGCTTTATTGCCCTTAACCCTAACCTTTACCCTCCCAGGATTCGCCCAATCCTTTGGATGTATTTTATTCGGCTCAAACAGTGTATCCAATCTCAACATCGAGCAAGCTGCAACTATCTCTCTTGCCAATGGGTTCTCAACTGCCATCTCCGCACCTACCATCCTTCCTTCCTTCCTGCTTCTATTGCTATCAAAATAAATCGGGTAGATGCATTGGAAATTCTTGTATTTGGCGGCTTCGGCAACATTTTGGGCTTGAAATCCAGAAGGTATTTGAGAGGGATTTATAATGGAGGGTTGTTGGGTGGTGGAGGGACGTGGTTGTGTTTGCGATGGGAGGGGATTCCGTTGTTTGATGATTTCGCGGTCGTCAAAAGGGGTGTCGTCAAGGTCAGATATATCCCCCTCCGAAGGGTCGCTATCTACATCGCTGTCGCTCACTTCTTCTACTCGTGCTCGCGACATGGTATTAAATGTGAGTGTTGGGTTTGAGGTTCATAGATACTCTGGAGTGAGGTGAGGTGGGGTTATTTGGCGGGGCAGTAGCGAGGGAAGTAAGACACGTGATAATGTGGCTGTAGGTGTTAACCTAATAAGTCACAGTGATAGAAGAGTCGATTAGCAACACCTGGCACACGAACAACTGCCTCCGCTACAGCCTCTGAAAGCATCTACGAGACCAGTCCAAAAATCAGATCAGATTTGACCAAGGTGTATCTCCATGACCGAATTTCCAAAAGAAAAGCCGGCTGCTAGGTCGAGTATTCGGGATGTTGATTGCGGTTTGACTCAGGTGTGTCCGGAACGGCAATGCATCTTAACATATGTGTGTATATGTGTAGCAGCATATAGCGATAAAACCTCTCGAAAGTAGGATACAGAGAAGTCCAAATAAGAACAACTTGTGGTTATGAATCAAAGAACTTGGTCTCTTTACGTACTAATGCGCAGCACCAAACTGGAAGTTGACTGGCAGCGATACACTAGTTTCATAAACTCATAACTCTTGGAATCTTGTGTCCAATGTCAGGAGGATGCTAAGAAGTTTTTTAGATTAATCGAAAGTGAGTATACAGTCGAGATTTCTTTTGCAAAATATATATTTATATAGTGGGAATCATTTCATACATCTCAAACATAAGCCCTAGTTTAGAAATCGCCATCGGAATAGTATCTACGCTCTATGCTGCACCCGTTTTGCCCAATCATCTCCTACACGCATCCCTTCGACTACCACAACACCTCTTCCGCGTCCCACTCTGTCCTCACGCTCCCACCACTTCTCGGCCTTCTTGGTAGGTGCAGTTTCCGCCTCCGACTCGCTATCAGCAAGTCCACCGGAACCTTTCTCAGCGCCAACAACAACCACTACATCTTGTCGAAGCCACGTCTGAAGGTGAGTGATGACATCGCCATTGTTTCCTGTCAAGTACTCTTGGAGGTAGACGATCTCTGGATTAAGATGTCGGAGAATATGAACGTGTCCAGTCAATGTTGTAAATGGAAGAACCATGGTCTCCTTCTCTACCAACGCAACACCTTGTGCATAAATTGCATTAAATGCTGGAGATGCAGATGAAGAGCCACTGGTCAAATTAGTGAAAGTCCTCTAAGGTGGTTGGTTAGGCTACATACAGTGTCTTACTCGCTTCCTCCGGTGGAGTTTGCGCTTGTTCATGCCCAATGTTAGAGAATGAGGAACTAAGAGATCCGGGAGGGCGAGACGCAGCCTAGAACTTAAGTTAGCACTGCTTTTCAAACTGATAAAAACGAAAAGAGGCGGGCACGTGGGCTTACATCAAGGGGATGCTCTTTTAGACCAGGTGCGTAGATAAGAACAAACAGTCGGATTTTGGAGAAGTCTGTGTTCCGCGGTAAGTGCGAGAGTATAGATGCATGTTCTATGAATATATCATCCTCATCCATTTGACCGTCTTCGTTTATGTCTGCCGATACCACAATAGCGACAGTTTTTCTCTTTCCATTCTCTACTGGTACTCTTGGTCCGGCTGCTGTACCAGCTTCGCTGGCAGATCGCATTTCAATACCTGTTGGCCCAGGACTATTGCCACGGCGTCGGGTATCCGCCTCCTCTGACCAAGTCTTGTGATCCTTATATGCATTTTTATCTTCCTCCCTGATTGAGGAGAGCGCGCTCCCAACAACAGCTCCGGCAGCAGCAACTCCAGCAGCTACACTTCTGGTTGCACCTTCCATAAATTGTTGTGGACTAGGTGTTCTTCGCAATGCACCAGACATGCGAGACATATATCCTTGGGATTCTTCTTGTCGCTGTTGAGTTGTGCCATAAGCCACCTCCCCTGGGCGCACATCTGCGTATGAAGGAGGTCCTGTTCTAACGCTCCCATCGGGGTTTCTACCGTAGGGACCTCTATCCTCGCGAGGTCCATCCTCGTCGTCATCGCTTCTTTCACTCCATATCCACGCAGCTATGCCAACAGTCGCAACAGTGACGGTAAGAACTAGAGGGATCCAATAAGTTAAACCGTGTCGAGCAGGCTGTCTGCGCGCATTGCGCTCGTATCGATCATATGGAGTTGACATTTAGAATAGTTATCTCATTTCAATCATCAATTATCTTATGCGTCAATCGTGTGGAGAGTGTGTTGAAAATGGGAGGGGGCTGGCGCTTCAATTAATCCCGAGGTTGGGACATCCTTCTTCTATTGACACAGGCGTTTCCATCGCGACCAACAAAGTGACATCCTTGCACGACACGTGATCGACGCGATGACTCTGCTTTTCGAGGTCCTAGTTCGGAATATAAGTTTGATATTGACTCAAAGCAGTCTCACAGAAACACTTCAAACATTGAACTGCGCCTGATTGATTGCTATTGTTGGTATACAGATGACCCAGCAATTCATAATCCTCAATAATCTATTCGCTCTATCATAAATTTAGGTGGAAAATTGGGTACAATTTTAATTCTATTCGAGTACCAACACTTTAATGGCCATACAAACTCACGCCACCATGTCGGAAGATGCAGAAACAATACCTTTCCAGGCCATAATACTATGTGGGCCTGGTTCATCCTTTCCAACTTTCACAACCAACGCGGACCAAAATCCGAAGGCATTACTACCCATTGCGAATCGTCCTATGGTTTGGTATGCTATAGACTTTTGCAGAAGGATGCTCATAACAGGTAATAGCATATTATCAGACCATCTACGAGTCTTCTTGCTAACAAAATCTCAGATATAACTCTAATAGCACCCCCGTCAGCAGCTCCAGCAATAAATACGGCTTTGAAAACCAATCCCCAATTCCATTTAGCGAATCTTCCTATGCCAAATTTATTAGCACCAAAAGAGTTAGACCACAACACCAGTACTGCTCAAATATTCAGATTACCTGAAGTAAGAGCCATTGTAAAACGCAATTTCCTTGTGTTGCCATGTGATCTGGTATGTGAACTAGGTGGCGAAACTTTTCTTGACTTATGGGCTGTCCAAGCTTGCCGTCCGGGAGACAAGGGGAACGCTGGTGGTCTTGGAGTATTCTACCAAACAAAATCGGATCCGATAATTAAGGGAGAAGAAACGAATTTCATTGCAACATCAGCCTTGAGCTCGCGAGTCCATTCAGTACATTTTCCCTTACTCAAGCATGTGTCAAAATTGGTTTACTCGGTACCAACAGACACTTTAAACGACATCACGGAATCTAAGGAGTTCTTGCCAATACGACACAGTTTACTTCGTGCTCATCCTCGGCTCAAGATGCTAAGTTCCCACAGAGACGCTCATATTTATCTGTTTCCTGCCTGGGTGCTGGATATGATAAACTCCAATGAAAGAATGGACAGCATAGAGGAGGATGTAATTGGATGGTGGGCAAAAGCTGGTTGGCAAGACGGGTTAGGTGAAAAGTTGGGCCTTCGCCAAGCCCTAGAAACCATAGCTCCTGCGGAAAGCGACGAATACTCATCAAACGCAGCTAAATCAGATTTCGATGTACTATGTTCAACGTACACCACCAAAATCGATCTTTCAGAAGAGGAGAAGTCTAAACTCGTCGTCCCACCTCTCTTAGCATATGTACATCCTTCAAAACCGACCGGTGAAGTACCCATCCCACTCATCCGTCGTGTGGACACGGGACCCCTACTCTTATCTGTCTCTCTCCAACTGGCCAAACTTGAAGGGATAGATACCGCAGGAAAATCTTCCTCGCCATTCGCACATGCTTCTAAAGTAGCTTATCCGGAAGGGATTGCAGCTCGCACTACTGTCACACGACCTGATTGTCTTCTTGCCGAGAATGTCATAGTGGAAGAGAAATCATCGATCAAGGAATGTGTTATTGGTGCTAACTGCACAATAAGCACCGGAGCAAAGCTACTTCGTTGCGTGCTCATGGATGGCGTGGTTGTAGGGAAAAACTGCAAGTTGACCGGATGTATACTAGGACGGCGTAGTAAAATTGGAGATGATTCAATATTACAGGACTGTGAAGTACAAGAAAACCTCATTGTTCTCGCAAAAAGTACGCACTCCCCATCCTCTCCCTGCCCAAACGTTTTACTAATGCTTGATTTAGCGGAAGACAAGAACAACAAATTAATGAGCAGTGCGGGCATGGAAGCTACTGAGGAGGAGATGGAGGAATTCTTAGACGACGAAGAAGTGGTAGCAGATAATGAGGTTGGGTTCACATAGACCCCTCCACCACGAGCATAAAAAAATGATGGCCATGCTTCCTCCCAATCTCTATTGGTTCTCTTGTATCAGTAACTAGAAGTTGGAAAATATGACATAAAACCCCCTCAGATCGCCGATCATATATGCACTCCACGAAGCCCGCATCAATTGAAGCCTGCATCAATAGTGTTCTTGGCAAAGTTCGGGAAGTTGTGCAACATGCATCGGAGCATACATCAAAATTCTTACACGCACGGCACAACCGGGATGGGATAATATGACAGAAGTGACTTTTGTGAAGCTCCTGCAGTCTTGGATTGGAGGGTCATCTTTGGCTTCTTAAGGGTGTGGTGTTCCTGATGTTGACATTCCACGCAAGCATCTCATCGTGCCATCAAAACAAACACTGTAATATGCTACAAATTGCGGCTGATGAGATATGAAATGCGTACGAGTGAGTTTCGGGAGCTCGATTACAAGAGAAACCCGCGTGATGCTAATGCAGGTCCACGGAGTATTGCTGTTTCAAGCCTTATGGTCAAAATTTTCACAACTATGACATTTTCCCCACAGTTTTTTCCTATCTGAACCAAATAACTCATAAGGAAATCGATTTTCTCATATTCAAAGACGCGAAGAAGCTGAGAAGCTAGCCTGTCAATAGATTTGCGCTTTCAAATTCAACCTAACGTCTCAAATTCAACCTAACGTCATGAAACTAAAATAGAAACGTATTATCACGGTCAAAAGTTCATGAAACAATCTCGATTGTGGATCCTAGAATCTGAAAAGCGCCAAGTTATAAGGACATAACATAATTTCAAGGACCACCAAACCGAGTACCCGGTCGAGATCATGACCGCTGCATAGCCTCATCCCGCTATTTCGAATTATTGGATAGGAGCGCGCTCTAAGCCGAACTATGAGCGACACCATCAGCCATCCGTCGCACCTTCACATCCCAAACTCCTCGTTCAAGTAGCTTATTGGGACGAGGGTGATTTAACAAGAATTGGGGTCAGGCAATGTGATGTTGGTCGCTTATTGAGGTGGTACCGCATTCAGATGGCGTACTACGCAGCATCTTCGGCATCCTGTCAACAAGGAGGGGAACATGAGGTGACGAGGGAATGAGTATTTGAGAGCATGGTTTTAAGGGTTGGCCCGGGTTCTATCGCGTGAGGTGGGTTGTACAGAGATCATGCTGTTGGTATTCGGCTATCCAATGAGGCTCGTGGAAAGAATGGAACGACACCTGACAACCGCCAAAGGTTATCGGTATTGCTCTATGTAATGACAGATTTTGGGTGGCTGGTACGATAAATGAAATCGGCATCAGTGAATGAAATCGGCATTGATGATCCAACTTTTGCGAGTGGAGCAAAGCAAGACTTTGGTAGTAGTTTGAAACACAAAGTCATATCGTCTAGTACAGAGGTGGTGCTGAGCAAGTTCACCTCCTACTTTCTGCCTTCTATAAACTCTTTTTCAAATTAGTCATTTGTGCCGTGAGAAAATCAGGGAGCAGGTACCAATTGTCAAGATTATGAACCGGAATTTCGGCAATGTTGTCAGGCCATTTTTGCTTCTGGTTAGTGCTTCTAGCACATACAGCACATTGCATCCCACGCTCTATCGGCTTCTCTACGAGAAGCCTTCCACCTTGCTCATACCCTACATCTGTTCGCCGGTTTCCACATGTATACGGTGTAGGGCAATCTACATATACCAACTGCAAGACTTCACGACACTTCCAGCAAAAGTATAGCCATGTGTAGCACATTGTGGATAAAATATGTATTAAACTGTACCCGAGTACAGCTTTCAAATGAGGAGAAGCTCGTGTGATAAGCCAGTTGTTGAGAATGAAAAGATATTCTGAGAGCTCTCTCCATTTAGAGTTCTTGTCTAGGATACTTTATATCTTTAGCAGCTCAACTTTGGTACCGATGGAATGGTACCCTTGTGATACGTGTTCTGCTAAAGTAATCTTTCGGCCAAGAGATTCCTTACCATCCCATCCTTCAGAGCTTTTAATATATTCACTGTACGGGATCATAAGAAAGAGTGCCATCAGTGACAGAGATTGGGTCCATGAGTTCGTGAAAATCAAGGGTTCAATGGCAACGGAACTGCAGCCAGTAAAGAGATGGGCGACTCAGCTACGGAGAAGCACTCCGCACTGATGGTGATTTAAAATTGGTGGACTGCAAACCTCTTGTCAGTTTTCGGAGCTAGGGTGTAAATTATAACGGGGAGATGTGTAGGGTATCCCCGGATATGCACGAACGACTTCCGCTCAAGCAAGTATGTTAGCCAAGGAAGTCTGCTTCAGATGGCTAATTGAGCATGATCTTATAGGTGGTTCGGTGATCTGGTTGGTAAGCAAATCTCTTAAACCAATCCTTCTCAGGAGGGGTTTGATTCGAACCCTAGTAAGGAACAACTGAGCTCTCCTAGGTGCTAGAGTCCGGGCTACTCGGCCACTCCAATGACGAAGAACCTCAGGCTATGTACACATTGACCCAGGTATTTGGATATGCATATGCAGCTAGTCCACATTTCTGAAAATCTGAGAGGATGCTCAAAGGCCAATGAAGAACAAGAATAAGCTACTTTCGATAGTGCGGCCTACGTATTGCAGTACAATAGTACAAGAATCTATTGCAGCAGTAAAAGAATCGCGCAACATCCTCTTAAACCACACGATTTGGTAAAGCACAAATGGCTTTTTTGACGTAGAAGCCCATGACTTGTAGCGGAAGAGCATCAACTGGTTCAGTGTACGCATAGAGATGCAACATTTGAAAAGAACTGGGGCTAAATCTACTTGCAAATACCTGCAGACACTTGTAGATAGGAGTGGAATCATTGAAACTCAACAAAGCTTCGAAAATAGTCACTATGCCTTAATACCTGGTGATAACTAGTGGCCTGTCACCCTATATCTGAAAGGTAACGGTAGAATACGACACGCCGGCGCAGGGGTGTCAATAGCTCTAAGGTCGTTTAGGAATTCCGGATCTTAGGTTGATAGGCAATGGTGTTTTTCTGTTTATTGGTCTCGGCCAACTTCTGTCACAAAGTGATAAAACTTAGGTTCGATTTGGAACTGCAGATGAATGCCCCATCAACAGGTCAAATGCAAATGCTGATCTTCATGGTTGCACACATTGCGTCAGTGACGAAACTCGAATACTTGGTGCAGCCACTTATATGTCTGAGCGTCTAGAGTTATGAGCCTGGAGCTTGAGTCTCTCACGGAGCCTTCTCCTTGAGTTCAGTGACTGGACGCCACCCGGTCTGGATCTGGTGACGAGGCTGAGAAGTCAACTCAATGTTCATTTACCGCTTGAGACTAGCGACATTCTATAGTGCACTTCCTCTCCCCTCTCCTTTAGATCCAATGATTGTAATCGATCTTCTGTGCATTTTCAATCTGCTTAATGGAGATGTGGGGTTTACAAGAAACCGGGCCGACGAAACATTCCAGAACGGAGGCAACTCCTGAATGTTTCACAAAGCCATAGAGTTGGAATGAGAGTCTTCTAAACCTCCTAGTTACTCTCGAGGTGCAAAATAGTACTAAGCTAGATATCGGTCCGTTTCTAGCTGAATCATTACCCAATAGTAGCTACTAAAAACTCGGTTCTTGTCAAACATAATACTAAAGCGGGAGAAACTCGATGGTTAACTGTTGGATACGATATTCAACCGAAAACTGATCATCTCAAGTATTACAGTGTCTGAACTGGTATGTTAGTAAGAATTTTTCTCAACGGAGGCTTGGTATCTTCTATAAGAGATCTATCCTCCTTCTTAGATGTCCCAATTATCTTCTGCAAGGTCTAGAGTACCAACAAATGGTTCCATAGTGCTAATCCATTAGCTACCGCCAGCAAGCTTTTCCTTGCGTTGAAAAAACATAATCAAGATATCATTGCCCTGTATACTAGAGGTAGAATATCCAAAAGAATTTTAACTTGCGGAGTACTCACATGTGAAAAGCAGAAAGCGTCTCACACTGTACAACATTCCTTTATCGGCCTTGCTTAAAGTGTTCTGAGATCTGGTACGTCAAATTACTTGTCAGGACCTATAGCATGTCTCCGGCACTCCAAGTTCGAATTTTAAATGGAGGGCGAAATCCCATTCAATTTCGATAACTACGTTGAAGTTCGTTCGCTCATTCTTGGTTTATCTAGTCTTTCCCTCCCCGAAAAATTTACACTAATCATCCATACTCCTCCGAATTCCCACAACTTTCAACATTCAGCCAGAAATTCGAACCGAGTCTGAGGCAGCTTCGAGATGTTTGTAGATAGACCTTTTGGCTCCCTCAGCTCCTTCTCAGCAAATGCCTGGGTCATGGCTTTCCCCGACACTCCTGGGGGCGATTCTTATGAGTCCACCTTCGATGCAGTAATGGTTGAGAATCCATATGGCGGTATGGCCAACGGTTCGATCCCCATTACACAAGATGAAATGCCAATGTATGCCGACGATGGAAACATATTCTCCATGGAACGTAATAGCGCACTGGAAGGCTATCTGACCCATGTCCCGTCGAAAGGATTCTCAAGACATGCAGGCTCGGTGTACGATCCTCTTGCATGCCATCCAAGTCAGTGCCTTACACTCAATACGAACTTGGACATGTTGCAAGCAGATTCAAATCTAGTATCAAGTCAAGAAGATTTTGTCATTCCTTCCCAGACCACATTCCTCAACACTTGTGACCTTAACTCCACGGTGCGTGCTCCAGGCTATGATACAAGTCCTATTTCAGAATGTCCAACAGACTACTCTTTCGAATCACCAGAAGACGAATCTCGCTACCTGTCATCTGTAGGCTCGATATCATCTTGCGGCAGTGTAAAATCTGAAGGCGTAACACCAACGAGAAATTTGTTTGATCTAAAAGGGCTTGGTCAGGCTTTGGAAACCTCCGCAGCATTGCATCGAGTTCAGTTCGACAACCGGGAAAGTCGAAGCCGACAAAAGAAACCGGCTAAAAGAGAGCCGTCCATGATCCCAAACTTCTCTCTCAAAGTCCAAAGGCAGGCCAAAAAAACATGCTCGTTCGCAGGATGTCATAAGAAGTTCCAACGACAGGAACACCTCAAGCGCCATGAAAGAACCCACACAAACAATGAATGGCACCCTTGCCCATTCTGTAAAAAGACCAGACCATTTAGCAGAGCAGACAATTTCAAGTCCCACATCAAGCTCCACTGTGCTTACAAGAAGTCTTCGCGAACAGATTTTCATCCAGGTGCACAGGATTATTACGACGAGTTGTGTCGCAAATCGACACGAAAGTCAACGGTTTCCCGAAAGTAATCAAATCATGGTCCGGTCAAGCCTATGTCGTTGCCTGTAAATGGACGATTTTGTCTGTTTAATATCCTTACTCCTCGACTTCAACCTGCGCATTCCTTTCCTTTCTGTACCAACATCTTCGATGCAGAAAAAAACGAAGAAAAAATGATAGATTTGTTTCCGAGATGTTAAGTCGTTTTGTCTGCATGTTGTATCTTGTTCTAAGCCGGAATTTTCCTTGTGGTCTGCTTTTATCTGCGAGAGCTATCATTTAGGCAGCTGTAATAGTATTCAGGTATGTTTGGATAAGGATGCCAAGGGTAATATTGAGGTACAACGTAAACAAAATAAGTGCGAGATTGTAAGAGCTTGAACTTTGTATTGTAGTTCACAGTTAGCAAGTTTTGGGTGAGCAACTAAAGTAGTCTGTTAGCACAGAAATCCTGGTTTTCAAATCCGCGAGGATACCATCCCTCAGACTTCATAACATAATGTCAGTTTCCAAATTTCAGACATAAAGCAACAACATCAGCTATAGGAAAGTATGTGCCCCGTTGTGCCTATATTTTATGGTGACAACAGACCCTACCCTTTCCTACGGAACCCTAGCACACTTTGGAGCTATCTCTCCAGCTCAACTAGTGTATGCCGCGGCTGGATTCTTTGATTCTCTACCATATTTCACATTCCTATACTACCATACCTGTAGTAACGAGCCAACCATCATATTTCTGCAATACAATCCGTGTGGAGAGCTTGCTGTACGCGTATCTAGGGCTCTGTGTGGAGAACAATGGAGATTGCATGGAAGACACTGGGGGAACAACTTGGGCCCCTTGCTTGCTACAACATCAGAGGAGTGAGTTGGAGTGAGCTATCGTTTCCACCATCTCATAACCTACTGGTTATTAATTATCAATTACACTACACACGCTAGCAGAGTTTTGCATTATACTGGAAAGCGTTAGAGTCGTACGATCTTGGCTCCTGCATCCTTTCTACTAACGAGGCTCCTCAATATCACCCTTCACGACCGCTTCCATACTCAACAGCTGAATGCCATCATTATCTTCATGATCTTTTATGGATGATATCAATCATCTACATCACTACTAAAACATCAAGCTCGGAGGAAAGCCAGCAAGTTGCTTCTACTTCGGAGGCTACTTTCCACGCCATTCCTATGCGAGATGGAGTTTTGTACTACGAGGTCTGAAGGTACCAAAAGAATCTGCCATTCTATACATATGCTCACTGTTCACAAACGCTGTTACGATATTGTTCGGCAGCTACTCCCGATATGTGCTGGCAGTCAAATTTTTCAGGAAGCCTGGTCTTTCAAACTGACCTTTACTAAATCAATTTAGCTACAATCATTCTGCGATATCGATCGATTCCTCCTTGATCTCTTTCTACGACTATGGTTGAAAGGAAGTCAAATATATGCTGGTAATGTCTTTGGCTTCAACTTATGGCTGTCTTTATCACTTCTAGAGCTGACTTTCGTGCCACAGGCTTCGATCCACAGTCCTCCGTTCTCGCGCCTGATCATCATAACCTACGAATACACTAAGCACCATAACACTTCGAGACCAACAACAATCAGTTTTGGTGGAGGGGGTCTCGCAGACTTTAACAACGTCCAGATACCACTCGGACAAACAGTCAGCTCGTTCAGAGGAAATAGTTGTCGAAATCAGGAATACATGTCGCAATTATGCTACCGCCGAGTTTTCAATCATTATACTCCTATTAACGAAATCAAATATCTCCATGTCGTTGCTACGATTTCGTGTTACTACTGGGCGAATACTCGGGACTGGCTATTTGCACGTACTACTGCAACAAAATGTCGAGTCGCTTCCACTTTCAAATTGCTTTTGCACATTGCACATCTTCCTCCAAGCCACGAAGTTGGTGGCTCTACTCTATGGAAAATTGCGAATAACACATACTAGGGCTGGGTAGGAAGTCAAGGTATTGTTAGCTAAGACCAATCCCATTGTGAACGGTACTCAGCAGCTAATGCGGAGTGTATATTAATTTTACCAATTCGGATGCTACTCTAGGAACCGAAAAAGAAAGCAGAACTCTTGACGTTCAGTTCTCACACCTAGGGGTTCTACTTGACTCCCTCTTGGTCACCAGATCTTCCAAACCCAATTCGATGGCTTGAAATCTACTGGCGGAAAGAAACAAATTCCTAGGTAGTATTGCTGGAGGAATGCAACTAACCCCTATATCAAATGCGATATCTGATTTGGATGGTTTATGTGAGAAAGTCGACTTCAAGAGCTGCCGATAGCACAACTCTTTATATTCCCCATTTTGGATTTTGGAAAGGATCTGAAACTTTTGGTTGCTCAATGCTTCACTACTGAATGTCCTAAAGGAATTTCCCTGAGTTCCCTCATTTAATAGATATCAACTCTTTCAACCCACAGAACATGATTATCCTATATAGAAGGCATACTTGTCGTCTGTTATGAGGCAAGTAGTCATCGACGCTAAAAATGACATTCAATCATATTGGAGTGTGACCTGCGATACAACGTACACATTAATCCTTAACGATTTTCTCATTCGACATTGGCGCATCTCAAAGTATACGACTAGTTGCTAGATGTGTATCTCGATATTTCACTACATTGTACAAAGTAGAGGACCTCAATCGGTCTTCTCAGCCAAATTTTGCTTCCGAAGACACTCATAGATATGCCTAGTGCGTGAAGTCATGATTAATACCATCAATCTTGGATGTCTAAACTAAAAAGGAATCGCCATTACAAGATAATATCGATAGTCAATACCCGGGCAAGGCATTGGAAAAAGCCTTATGTCTTAAGTTTCACGATATTTACTAACTTTTAGTTAGACAACATATTTCCCACCATTGTCCACAGCAACTACTAAAGCACTTGCGCGATTCTTAAATCTGCTATAGTAGGTACATCATTGCCTCAGCTATTAGAGCATATATAGCGGATAATTCAAGGTTGTGCCTATACAACTTGATTTTCAAAAAATTTGGGTAGCTCAAAGTAATAATCCGATAATATTAGCCTCGGCCTTTATAGCAACGTATTGACTAAAGTTTCAAATTTTATATTTTGACCAGAGTTCCATGGAAATACTCTAGCAAATCTTCAGTTGCGGAGCACAAGACTGGTTGCAGACTAACAGCGTTAACATCTGTCTTTTGACGACGAGAAGAATACGATCTGTAGATAATCGTGTAATCCGCTATAGGTTACAGATATTCTATTAAGACTTCAACGAGCTTCTATTATCGGAAATTTTTACTGATGGTGACCTATCCATTATGTCAAAGCTAATTTCTGAGCCTAGAGCAACAATTCTTGAAAGATTCAGGTGGTGCTATTCCCTTAAAAATGGTCTAATCACCTCCTTACATACATCCCTCCACCCAGTGCACCTCTATTAACGATCCACTTACGTGACCACAAGTATTATTGCAATGTTTCTACACATCAATTTCACAACACGCTCATCCTTCAGAACACCCTGAGATGCTCATTTTGACTGATGAGTGAGATCGGTTTTCGACCCGAATTAGTAATCCTTCGGAAATCTACACATCCTCCTTGAGACTCGGCTCCAAAAATTTCTACTTTCGATCGAATAGTATCGACGTGGAAATAATATATTGCATTGTTGTCGTTAAAAGGGAGTCTACAGCCGAGGCCTTAGCCTCTTTGTTAGTCATCATCGTGGCACATGGTATCACTCAACATTAACGTCGTTTAGGTTCCTCGATACCGGCGGCAACGTCAATACTCACCGAGTCAACGTTTTGGGTATCTGTCTTCTCCATTTTCGTGATAGAGAGCTGCATCTACTGTTGGGTTTGAATGATAGAAAGTCAAGGGGCCGCCTCTCCCTGTATATGTAATGGGTTGCTACAGACCTTTTCTGTCTCTTACAGCGCTGTGGGATCTTCAATTTCCATCAATCAATATACAAAAAGATCTTCACTCGGGTCATAGCATCCTATTTGGAGATGATATTTAAAAAAGGTGAGTACAAGATGTTTTTGGCAATGTACCTTCCAGCCTCGTGTATATATCTTCCCTACAAGTGTATTCAATGTCCCGACAACCTGTATTCCACGCAGGTAATATTTGCCCAATACTTCTGTTATTATTACAACACTTGTTCAATTATTCTGAATTACAGTTTGTTCACTCGGTGCGAAATCGTAAAGGGGCTTTACTACTGGGCATAGAACTTCAAGTTGAGTATTGGTGTAGAATCTGACTATCTAATAGACTGGCTTAACTACGAGATCTGGATTTGCGTTCACAAGAAGAACAACACTAGAACTTCTCGAAAATATACATCTCCTGCAAACTTTGTAACAGAGAGAAAAGAGAAAGAGACTTTGGTGTGAGTTAGCGCAATGAAACAACATACAGTGGAAGTTGCAACCAAGTCGAAAACTTCTATTGCTTTATTGGTAATCGCATCGCCAATTTGTCCCAAACTCTACACTTCTTCTGATGGCGACGTTTGTGAAATGGATTTTCTTCGTTCTATCAATCACTCAGCATATCGACGTTATATTATAGGCCAGAGTCACTCCTCCTCCTAAGGATCAATAACATCCGCGTACCCTTTCGTGCCAATAGATTACTGGACTTCAAAATTGCCTCAACTTCCCACGGATATCATTCATCTCAAACTCTGTTCATCACTCTCTATCTGAGTGAGATACAATTGCGTGCAATTTCATATTGCTTGCCAATGTATAAGAAAGGTCATCTGCCAAAACAAAGTTGCATCGCTGAAGTTTCACGCCCAAAAGCCCTATATAACCAGCACTAAAGTGAGGTTTTACGTGAAATAATAATAAATTCTCTCACAGTAGAGACATTGTTGTGTTGTGGATTTAGGCCTCACAAACCTGTTTGTTTGTCTCGCGATTGAAACGCGCTTCGGTAGAACGTCTCTACCACTCCTAGACCGAAACGCGTCACCATCTCAACAACCTCATGAAATTGACTTAGTTCTTGGGAATAGACTCAATCTTTATTGCAAGAAGTACCGCTTTGCAACACTAGATTAGATATATCTACGTTTTTCGATACATATTATCAGTTGCGACCAGAATTCCAAGATCAAAGGCTCACCTATATCTCGAGCAGCCTTTGGACTCGTTGTGAGCATGTCTCTGCCACCTCTGTACAATGAGGCTATCAGCATATCGACTGCACTTATTAATCCGTCGATTGATGATATTATAAAGCTGGTACTGCCCTATATCTGCATTTCCGATCTGCCTCGTTGTGCTCGGGTGTGCCGTAGTTGGACTAGACCATGTATAATTCTACTATGGTCGGACCCTAGTACTGAACTCAATAACCACACTTCGCCCTTTGGTAAATTAGAAATCTCAAATTTATATTTGCAATGTTAACAGTCTAATAGATTTCGCAAATCGGTTCATAGACATTATCCTGTCCCCAAGTGTTAAGCAACTGCTTGTTACGCTCAACTGGTCGGAGTTGATCAGCTTTGTGAAAAAGAAGTAAGCCTACGATAATAAAGCTCCCATTCCACAACCCTTCATCGTCCATATACAGTTCATTTTTTCACCATATTCATAACTATTTAAATGGCTACTGATTATCTTTAGCAACCACCGAACTTTCAGAGTCAGAGATGACTTAGATCTCAATACAGTGGCATGCCTATATGGTCATGCTCCCAATGTCCAATTCGAAATATTAGATGGTATAGATGGTCGATGTGATCCAGAGCTGTTTGAAGAGTCTAAGAGATATTCTGTCAACTCACCACAATCGTTGTTGTTATTTAGTGCAGCTAATTGCCATGGGTACGCACCAATCCGTTTATCACGATAATGATCAGCTAATGCCTTTTCAGTCTCAATTGCCCGAGTCTGATGCAGTCGTCGGATATGGAGAGTTTACTCTTCTTAGACATGTCTTTCACCCGACCAGACGAGCTTCTGTGCCGCAGATTCCAGCAGCTGAAACTACCCAGCTTGAGGATCCTTAAACTAAGGGGACTGCGCTTGACAGACTGGATGCTCAAAATCATGGTGAGCGAACACACGAAGTTGTGGTCATTAGATATCCGTGATAATTGCTTCACGGATCTTGTTACGGAATCACTCGGTCACTTATTAGGACGTCGGGTCAGTCAACGCTACCAATCACTTGACAAAGAACAAGAATTAGAGATATATGACTACCCTCCTCTATATCAACGGATTGAGGCGATGGAAGAAGTAGGAGATGTCCGACCACCTTCGATACGGCCTGACAGCAAAACCTCACTCATAAACTATATTCGGAAGAATGGAGAAAGGAACCATTGGGGCCAGTTTCTTCTTGATCTGCATGATCCACTCTTCAAAAACACAGGGCTTACGCATCTGTACCTGTCTGGCAACAAATTAACATCGGGTGGTATTATAGCTATTATGAAGTATACTGATCAGTTACAAGTCTTTGATATTGGCTCTCTACAATGTGCGGCACATAAGACTGCCTTGCCTGCTACTTCAGTTTCGTTCTCATTGGCAGACGTCCGACCTTATTTTTCTCGGAACATCGGAACTCATCTTGCTGAATTGCGCGTGCACCACTCTATAGTCACACTAGCGCCGACTTTTGCCTACAGGAGTGAGGATAAATTTATACCCAGCCTTTTGGAGTTATCAGAAACAGTTGGTGCAGCCTCTTGGACAACGGATCTCTACGATCCTTTCACTATAGTCTCAAATTTCGGCATCAGAACTTTGACTCTAACTGACACTCCAAGAATATCGCATGGTTATATCATCAATGAAATCAAGACCTTACTTGCTAGATATCGGTTACAAGAGAAGATTCTCATCACGGCAAATGAAAGTCAGGGATCTCATCGAAGGGCAACGCCGCTACTTCCAGGGCTTCGAACTCTTCGGCTCGAGTTTACCACTCCTGCTAGGGACGCGATTGGAAGGGGTTCCATCACAGGGGAGACCGATGCTGCAAACTTCAATGATGAGTCGTCAAAGGATTTCTCGTTCTTTGAGGATCCGTTCACGACCTCTTCGAGCAACAAGAGCAAAGTCAGGCGCCGTAGCCGACCATCGGACTTCTCATTCTTTTCAGAACAAGGTGGACCAGTATCTTCGTCAAGCGGCGAATCATCTGGCACATCTTCTCCCACTGAAGCTCCCATCGAGGAGAAAAAATCCACCTCTTCTACGCTTAATAAACTTGCATCGTTCATGAGAATGAAGATAGCTATTCGAGATCCAAAAGCATCTCCGCCCGGCACATCAGCCGCTGGCTATTCAGAAGAGATTCGCGCACTTGCCGCTGCATTCGTCTCTCTCGTCTCGACACCTACCGGCTCTCCATATATTTCTCCTAAAGCGCTGAAATCTTCTTCTTCGCTCGCGCAGTATTTCACTACCGGTTCCAACCCTGCTGCGCATCACGGTGTCGCCACTCCTCCGTATCAACCTCCCGCTGTAACCCCTGAGGATGAACAGGAGGAGGGCAAAGGCAAGGGCCCGGCGAAAGCAGCGACAGCTGTTGTATATGATGTGATTGAGGAGATCAAGAAGTTCCGGAGAGAGTGTACCACTGATGAGAAGTGGACTGGTAAGTTGGAGCTTTTCTACGAGACAAACGCAAGTTAGCTAGTTTTTTTCCTTTGTATAGATCAAGCGAATTATAATCGAGGTCTCTTTCTTTAATAGAGGCATTTCTTAATGTGAAAATATATCCCACAACATGAGTAAATAATTAGTACGTGCAGAAGTCAATTGATTTGCCATCATAGATATCCAAATCTGAACTCAGCTATCGTGTGCAACGGTATAATCCAACCAAATCCCAATTTTGTTTTGCGCGTCAAGGTGCTGAATTAACAGGACAGCTCTATGCAATCAAAAGCGAACAAACTCGTCTTTTCGTATTATGGCACACAACCTATGGCACGGCCCGGTTCTGCCAAAACTACGATATCAGGATATTTTTATTTATTTAATTCAAGAAGTCATACATATCACTAATTAGTCCAAACGGTATCGTAACATGAAAACACATCTTAATTACCATCTATCCGTTTCTACATCGTACCATGCAGATCCAAGATCACACAACCGTACTCAAAAACGCTCTTTTATACTACCAACTTGCAAAAGCTAAATCGCTATCCACCATATATCTCATCTCGCAACGGTAGCTCAAGAGCACCTGTATCTATGCCGACGCCCCTATAAACAAAAACGCCAGGCCAATTATATGCAAAAGCAAACCACGCACAACACGCAAATATATATACTTACACGGCAGAATCATCTGCTCATAACCTCTCACTTCTGGCCCTTATCGGTATTCCCTGATCTACTTCCGATCAGGGAGCCTACCGCATCTTTTAACTGGCTCACTGTGCTGGTTTCGCCAGTTTTAGTTATTCCACTGGGCTTCGTCGATGATTTCGTTGATTTGCTGGCTTTATCTTTATTCGACACACTCGACTTTGTTGAGGACTTCACCAGCTCGCTGACATTGTCAGTTTCGCTAGCACTCGCGGTGCTTGCCCTAGCATCCCTCTCCCGATTCGCTTCCCAGTTATCCAATAACTTGCCCACCTCTTTGAAAGCCACTGGTTTGGTCAAAAATAAATCAATGCCACTTTTGAACGCCTCGTTTTGGTCGCTACTACTCGCTAATCCGGTTAATGCAATGACAAGCGCCGGCGTGCGTTCTTCGGTCTCAGTCCTTAGCCGTTCAAACTCAGTCAAATCGCCTGGTTTCTTGATGGTATTATCAGCAATCGCTTGCAGATCATACGCTTTCCGCCTACGTGCTGCTTCAATGGAGCGGATTTGGCGGGTAGCACCAAATCCATCCAGGACAGGCATGCTGATATCCATAAAAATGATGTCATAGCCTTCGTCGCGGTCACCGAACCTATTGACTGCCTCGAGGCCGTTTTCGGCCTCGTCAACGATGGTATACTTGCGCTTGCGCATATAAGTGCGGAGGAGAGTCAGGTTGATCTTATTATCGTCTACTAGGAGTAGACGAGGGGATTTCAGCTGTGATATAGACGGGGATAGAGTTGAGATGGTGGGAATTGTTCTATGAGTCTCCATGTTGCTTAATGTGAGAGATGCGGGAGCCTGAGGTGCCATTGTAGATGACTGGGGCGGTAAGGCTTGCTTGTCGCCTGGCATTGAATGCGGCTTAGAGATTGGTGGTCGTTCAGCTACTGGGAAAGGGAACTCTTCGTTCTTGTCGGTTGTCGCGTTAGGTGTAGGGCTTTCAATCGCCTTCCGAGCATTGTCGCTACTCGCAGCCATGCGACTGTTATCTAGAATCTCTGCGGTATTTGGTGATAATGAAAGCTCTTCGAACACATTACTAAGATCGTTACTCTCGGATGTAGCTGAAGTGGGATCGAGATAACCAGGGGTGGCAGGTGGTGCGCCATCAAGACATTGTAGCAATGCTCTTGCTAACTTGAGAGGGCCAACAGGCTTCGCAACAAAGCCAATGTTAGATGCTGAACCCGAACCAGCGACCTTCCTATCGAAACGGGACGAGTGAGAGCAAAGGACAAGAATTGTAGGAGGTTTCCGGTTGACTGTACCATCGCGGACCAATTTGGCGATGGCCACAGGATCGGCTTCATTTGCAACTATAAAATTGGCTTTGTGCCCTTTTGGAACAATCCGTAAACCGTACCAATTCGTGAGAAATTTGGTTACAGATTGCTTCAAGATTAGTGCTGTCTGCTGGAGTATCACATCTGGAGTTTGTACATCAAATCCGTAGAGTGCAACCTTCTTTCCAGTGACTTGCAAACGGAGCTTTTCTATTGCATCATCTGGGTCTCGCTGAAGCGAGGTAGCAGATCGGGGGGTATTTATACTACTCATGGTACTCGCCGAGTCGGGTTGCTTTGGCATTTCTCGTAATAGAGGAAGTGTCACTCTGACCTCTATAAATGTTATTAGTATTTAAATAATCACGCGGAAAAAGGATACTTACGGGTTCCACGACCAACCTCACTGTCTATGGTGATATCACCCTCAAGCAGGTTAACAATGCTTCGTACTATCGACAGTCCCAAACCTGTACCACTCGACAACGAATTTTCCTGCGCAAATGGTGTAAACAGCTTTGATCGAAGAAAGTCACTAGAAATGCCCTTCCCAGTATCCGTGACTGTTAGGGAAACCATGTTGCGAGGGACAGACTCTGAGCTTCCGGGAGCATGTAGATCTTCAATATCAGAGGCTTCCAAAGTAACGCGAACATAACCGTGAGAAGTGTACTTCAAGGCGTTTCCAAGAAGATTCATTATCACCCGCCGAAATGCACCTGGTTGTGTTATGAAGTGGTAGTTCTGAACGTCTACGTCGAGAATAACGACTACATCCGGTTGCTTGTGTTCGGCGTCGGCCCCGGCTGAGTCATCGGATGGATTTTTGGAATTTGCCATTTTCCCACGTACTCCTGGCACCATATCGAAGCTTTGTGCTGTGACGTTCTGGAAAACGTGGCCGGCAAAAACACTTTCAACAACTTCTTCGCAGACAACAGATATATCGACGTCCGCAAAAAGATTTATCATTGGAAGATCTGATTGTCGGAGAGCTAAAGCACTGTCTGTAGTCCGTGGAGTTGGTCTATTTCCACTGCGCTTTGTTCTTCGCCAGTTTTTCTCAAAATGATTAATTTTGGAGAAATCAAGAATGTGGTTCTATGAAAAGGTTAGTAAAATACTTGGAACATTTTATTGGTTCAAACAAGGAAGGTCGTATTGCTTCGATTAACTCTTGTGCCTTCGAGAAGCAGCAGAGAAAGGAAATTTGACGTACGATAGTATCTAGCAGCGTCCTACCACAACTGTCAATGGTCTCAACCAAGCCTCGTTCGAATCCAGTTAGTTCTTCCTCTCCCAAAAATTCTGCACTTGCAAGAATTCCATGCAATGGAGACCTCAGCTCATGAGAAATACTTCCAATGAAGTCACCTTTCTTCTGATCAGCGATCTCTGTATCGATTCGAGAGCATTCGGCCATTACAGAGTTGCCGAAGGCACTAAGAAATGCCAATTCGCTTGCTTTCGAAAGAACACGCGTAGCCTCGGTTGACCACACACAACATCCACTGAGCCAGCGAGTCCGTCCGGCATCCCAGAGAGGAATAAATAATAGTTGCCGAACACCAGGAAAGTGCCTCGCCAGAAATCGGGCATCTGACTTTGCTTTAACAGATCTCTTTTTGCGCATTAGTAAGTCCTTCGCATACTGTGCTGGATCTCTCTTTCGATTTTTCATAGACTCTTCTTCCGACGAGGAAGACACTGCACCGTCCGAACCGAAAGTCCATAATTTTCCTCGAGGGTATCGAGATAACAAAGTGTGGAGGGCCTTCTCATCAAAGGGAACAAATGCATGCGGTCCAGGATATTCCTCGCCATTTAGTGAAGACGCCTGTGCTGTCGAGAACCCTAATATCTCAACAGGTTTCTTGGACTCCTGAGATGATCGAGAAAACAACCCCTGCCCCAGACCAGGTGAGTCTGGCTGACTCGTCTTTGCATCTTCGTATTCGGATTGGGTGTCACCAGCAGATGCCATATCATCTCCACTCGTAGGCTGGCTATCGTGGTGCAAGCCTGAACTGCCTCTTTTGGGCTGCTGGTGTATCTCGTTAAAGCCTCTCTGTGCATCGTAAAATACAGCCCCTCCGTCGACTTCAAATGCTTCTCGGATGAGATTCGAGGCTCTTGAGAAGAGTAGCTTCATGCTTGACCCTTCAGATATATTTTCATCAGGAGACACAATACTTTCAAGTCGATCAACCGGGGGAGAGGTCAGACTCGTACTTCCCGCAAAAGAATTTGGCTGGGATTCAGCTTCAAGAGTTGGCCGAGTTTCCCGTATTTCAGGCTGCGGACTGCCCTGACCAGACAACAAGGCTTCTTCTGTCTTCAACAATGCAGCGGAATACTCCTTTTCCTTTCGCTCGACGTTCATAGCTGAGACCCCAACCGAACGAGGCGTTGACCTTCCGGAGTTCTTTGAAACTGTCCTCTGGATTGGTTTCTCAGGTTCAAACTGGCCTACAATCCGCGTACCTTCTCCATCTTCTGTTTCGAGGTCCGCCTCGATAAGCTGTGAGCGTCCTTCGACGAAGGAGGCGAGGCCGCGACTCATTTTCATTCCTCGGCGATGTTCTTCTACCTCTCTACACATTTCCATATGTTTCATTATTGTAGCAGCCATTGTTCCCATAAAGTTGATCTCATCATGGCTGAGTCCGTTGGGCCATTCCCTACTGTCAACGACAAACAAGCTTCCAATTGGTATCCCTCGCTTGGTAATAAGGGGCACACCAGCATACAATTTCATGAAAGGGGGCCCGGTGACGAAAGGAAGATGGTTGAATCGTTCATCTTTGCTCAAGTCAGTAACCACAAAGCTGGGATAGTTCCCATTGGTAGTAGGTTCAACTGCGATAGTCCTGCGTCATGTTAGGACGTACACTTTCACAACATTTCACATGGCAATACCTTTCACATAGCCTGCCAGCTTTGGTAACACTTCCGCAACCCATCCATAAATCATCCCCTACCGAATGCTTTGTGTTGTCAACCAGATCCAAAGTCTTAGTGCTCTCGGCAATAAAGTACTGGGTTGAAGAATCAATCACACTGTCTTGTTAGTGAAGTCCATTCCCATACTAGCATCATCCCGTACCTTATCATGGCCCTTTGTGCTCCCGTTCTCCATGTGACGAGTTGACAGAAGGCCGTCAATGCCGTGTCTGGAGATGATTGCGGCGTGGATGCGACATGTGAGTTGACGCTACCTGTGTTGGGGGTAGGAGTAGCAGCATCTTGTGGTGCTGATGGGATATCCCTCGGCGCGGCTTGTGGGAAGCATGCCTCTTGAGTTATATCCAAGGTGGGTTGGTAGTACCTAGAGGGAGCGCACAATTAGATCACACTACACGGTCATCACCTTCCTGCATTGCAGGTGCACCTACTTGTATAGTTCTCTTGCTCTGGCATCATCAGAGACTCCTTCTTGATGCGAAACCACATCAAAGGGGGACATCCCACCCTCCTAAGCCCTTTGAAGGGAGCCAGATTTCTGGTCTCGTTGAAGCCGGAACCTAAAGTCACCAGTATATATCGCCTTGTCTTCACGCGATGATCTGCTGTGTGCAGAGAAGATCAGGGGCATTCGTGGCACTTGGTGGCGTG